>Ga0070679_100000005_pt1 | contig 263201 bp, 241 predicted proteins | sample KBSC63BmetaG_FD_65652 | JGI IMG/M metagenome (GOLD analysis project Ga0070679, IMG submission 65652) | Corn rhizosphere microbial communities from Kellogg Biological Station, Michigan, USA - KBS C6-3B metaG | ecosystem: Host-associated > Plants > Roots > Rhizosphere | place: USA: Michigan... | reverse complement strand
GGGTCGTAGCTTAGGGTGATGTTCTGGAGCGTCGTGGCGCCGGCGGCCTGGATCGTCGCGAGGCGGTAGTCGAGGTCGTAGCTATTGGTGAGCTGCACCCCGTTACCGAGGGTCGCCGACTGCATTCCGCCGAACGGAAGGTAGGCGATGCTGGAGGCGAGGGGGGTCGCCGGCGCCGCGGCGTTGGCCTGGATCGTCACCCCCGATACCTGGCCGCGAGAGTCGCGCTGGTAGTTGACGACGAGGCCGGACGGGTAAGCGATGCGGGTGAGGTTGCCGGCGAGGTCGTAGCCGTAGCCGGTCGTGTAGGCGATCGTGCCGATCGTCCGCTTCTCCGAGGCCCGGTTGCCGTAGGCGTCGTAGACGAAGCTCGCGCTGCCGGCCGCGTCGGTGACGGAGGTCATCCGGCCGATGCCGTAATTGCCGCCCGCCGTGGAGTCGTAGACGAAGGTGACGTTCTCCGCCGTCGCCGACGGGAAGGCCCGGGTCAGCGGCCGGTCGAGCGCGTCGTACGTATAGTTGGTGACGATCTTGCGCGCGTCGGTGCGCGATTTGACGTTGCCGGCGAGGTCGTAGGTGAAGCTGGTCGTTCCGCTGTCGGGGCTGACCAAGGAAGTGACGAAGCCGAAGCCGTTCACCGTGTAGGTGGTGACGTGGAGCCTCGGGTCGGTGACCGAGACCGGGTTGTCGCGAAGGTCGTAGGCGGTCTTGGTCACGCCGTTCAGGGCGTCGGTGACCTGCTTCACCCGGTTGAGCGCGTCGAAGGCGGTCTGCGTGACGGCGCTGCGCGGGTCGGTCAGCTTCGTCAGGTTGCCGTTGGCGTCATATTCGTAGCGCGTCGTCTGGTTGGCGGCGCCGACGCTGGTCAGCAGCCGCCCGAGGCTGTCGAAGGTCGCGGCGTTGTTCATCAGCACCTGGGCGGTGCCGGTCTGCACCTGGGTCTGCACGCGGTTGCCCAGCCCGTCGAGCGCGAAGACCATCGCATTGCCGAGCGAGTCGGCGATCCGGTCGAGCCGGTGGGCGTCGTCATAGCCGTAGGTTAGCGTCACGTTGGCCGGCGAGGTGACCGAGGTGAGGAGGCCGTTCAGGTCGTAGGCGAAGGTGGTGGTTGCGGGGACCGGCCCCTGGACGCTCGTGCTGGCGAGCCGGCCGAGGGGATCGTAGGTGAGCAGGGTGACGACTCCGTTCGGGTCGGTCACGGTGGTCGGAAGGCCGGAGGCGTTGACGGCGTTGATCGTGGTGACCCGGTTGAGCGCGTCCTTGATCGTCGCGAGGTTGCCGTTCGCGTCGTAGGTGTAGGCGGTCGTCTGGACGAGGTCGGTTCGCGGCCCGGTGACGCTGGTCATCTCGCCGAGCGCGTTCCACGCATAGGTCCAGGCGCGGGTGACCGGGGAGCGGGCGTTCGACGTGTCGACCTCCTCGCGGCGGGTCAGCCGGCCGGCCGTGTCGTAGGTGAAGTTGATCGTGAGGTTGGGGCCGGCGATCTGGGTCGGCAGGTGGAAGGCGGTCGACCAGGTGGTAGCGACGGTGCGCTTGAGGCCATTGAAATCCTCGATCCGCTGGGTCTCGTTGCCGTTGACGTCGCGTGTGTAGTTGGTGACAATTCCGTTCCAGTCGGTGCGCGATCCGAGGAAGCCGTTGACGTCGCTCGACTGGCTCATCGTCGCCGCCGGCACCGTCGCGCTCGCCTGGCGGGCGACCGACTTCAGCCGGAAGAGCGAGGGGACGTGGGTGTTGAACCCCCCTTCGCGAACGAAGGCGTGGACGCTGACCTGGCCAAGCGCATTGGTGACGGTCCGGGTCCCCGCCTGGTCGTCATAGGCGATGCCCACCGCTCCGGCGCCGCCCGGCCCCTGGGCGCTGAGCACCCGGCCGCTCAGGTCGTAGGTGGTGGAATCGACCGTCACGCCCTTGGCGTCGACGATTGCGGTCAGCAACGGCACCGCCGTGCCCTCCTGCCCTCGAGCATATTGGTAGCCGGTCCGGTCGATCAGAGTGCCGTCGGCCTTGAAGCGCGAAACCTGGGTCAGCGTCTCGCTCCCGGGCAGCGCCTGGCCGTTCGCGATCTCCGCCTCGTAGGCATAGTCGATCCGGGTCCCGTCGGGCAGGGAGACGGAGGCGAGGCGGCCGTCCGTCCAGGTGAAATTGACCACCCGGCCGAAGCTGTCGCTAATCTGGACCGGCTGGAAATAGGCGTCGTTCAGAGCGTCGGGCGCGTAGGAATAATTGCGCTGGTAGCCGCCCTTCCACACCGACTTGACGATCCGGTTGTAGACGAACGTGTCGACCCGGTCGTTCTCGTCGGTATATTCGAAGGTCGAGAAGTTGACCTGCCGCAGCCGGTCGCGGGCATCGGTTCGCCCCTGGACGTACTGGCTTCCGCTCTCGTACCAGACTTCGACCGAATAGGGCTTCCAGGCGCCGTATTGGGTCCCGTTGGGGTTGAGGAAGCGGGTCTGCTCGCCGCCCTCGCGCGAGACGACGACATTGTACTGCGAATCCTCGGCATACATCCCGCGTCCGACGATGTCCGTCCGCCACGCGGCCCCCATCGCCTTCAGATTGCCGTCCGTCGGCATGAGCAGGCTTCGGTAGTAGCGCTTGATCTCGATCGGATAGGGGCCCCCGCTCGAATAGTCGGTGACCGCCTCGACCTTGGCACCGCTCGACAGAGACACCGGGTCTCCAACCGCGGGATATTGCTCGGGGGATCCCGTGCAGCCGCCGCAGGGCGGCTCCGCCGTCACCGGATAGGAAGGGGGAAGGCACGCGCCCTCGACATATTTGAGGCCTCCGGAGCAGCCGTAGAACAGGCGCATCGTCGGCGTTCCGTTCTCGTGCGCGTCCATCAGGCAGTCGGCGGTCGGCGCCTTGGCACCCGTATACGGATTGACGGTGCTGCCCGCGTCGTTGACCTGGATCAGTCCGTAGACCTGGAAGCCGAAGTTCGGGACGAAGCTGTTCTGGACAGACTCGCACGCATGCTGTGCCGTGTCGTAGGAAACGACGTTGCTGTAGTCGTTGCTCCCCGGCACGATCCCGGCCCAGCCCCGCATCGGGCCCTGCTGGGCGCAGGCGGCGCTCGCGCAGAAGAGGGCGATCAGCGCGAAGAGGGCGGCTATTGGGCTCGCCAGCCGGCGGACGCCGGCGAGCCCGGCGGACGGCGCCGAAGCCTCTGTGCCCGGGCGCGCCTCTGGCCGTCCCGATTCGTCCCACGTCCGCATGAGCGCCCCCGACTCATCCTGTTGCCCCGCCCGAAGGTGATTGAACCGCCACCCGCCGCGCAAGTGTTTTTTCACCCGGCGTGAAAAACAATCTTTGGTTCGGGAAATTGACGGGCCGCCGGAGCTTGGCTTACTCTTTGCCGGCACGTTCGAAGGGCGGGGAAACACAATGCTCAGGTTAACAACACTTTCATGGATTGGAGCGGCGATTGTCGCCGTCGCCATTCCCTTCTGCGCAGCCGAGGCGCAAAGCCGGCCGGCCGACTCGCGTGCGCCGGTCCGGCTTCCCGACGCCGCGTCGCCCAAATCCGCGGCGGCCCCGAACGGCCCCGCCGCCGCCATGCTTTCGCTGGAAGGAAAGAGCGAGCCGCCGAGGCCGACGGGGAACTCGGGCGCTGCCGCTGGCGGCGGCGGCGAGGCTGCGCCATTCCAGCGGCCGTCGGCGGAGCCTCCTCGCCTTTAGGTCCGAAATCGCGCCGAAGTCGAATGTCGGTTCAACTTGGCCGCTCCGTCGCCACCGACGCGCTTGGGTGCGACCTTTGGGACCTTTCGCCGGGCCCCTTGTCCGACCGCACCCGCGGGGCCACATGGTTCGGGCAGGGGCGGTGCGCCGGAACGAACCGTCGGCCGGGGCGCTCTCCGCCCCACCGGCGGACGGCGCGTTAATCAATAAGCCATTGTGGACGTGCGATAGGGCGGTCTAGGATGGCTCTTGCAGCAAAGGGCGCCGCGGCGCGCCCGTAAGGACGAGAATGACCAAGCTTAGCGGCAGCGATTCGAAGAGCACCCTCTATTGCTCCTTCTGCGGGAAGAGCCAGCACGAGGTCAGGAAGCTCATCGCCGGCCCCACCGTGTTCATCTGCGACGAGTGCGTCGAGCTGTGCAACGACATCATCCGCGAGGAGACCAAGTCCTCGCTGGTGAAGACCCGCGACGGGGTTCCGACCCCGCTCGAGATCTGCAAGCACCTCGACGACTATGTGATCGGCCAGAGCCACGCCAAGCGCGTCCTCTCGGTCGCCGTCCACAACCATTACAAGCGCCTCGCGCACGGCTCCAAGACCGGCGAGGTCGAGCTTTCCAAGTCCAACATCCTGCTCGTCGGGCCGACCGGCTGCGGCAAGACTTTGCTCGCCCAGACGCTTGCGCGGCTGCTCGACGTGCCGTTCACCATGGCCGATGCGACGACCCTCACGGAGGCCGGCTATGTCGGCGAGGACGTCGAGAACATCATCCTGAAGCTGCTCCAGGCCAGCGACTATAATGTCGAGCGGGCGCAGCGCGGCATCGTCTACATCGACGAGATCGACAAGATCAGCCGCAAGTCGGACAACCCTTCGATCACCCGCGACGTTTCGGGCGAGGGAGTCCAGCAGGCGCTTCTGAAGCTCATGGAAGGCACCACCGCTTCCGTCCCGCCGCAGGGCGGCCGCAAGCATCCGCAGCAGGAGTTCCTGCAGGTCGACACGACCAACATCCTGTTCATCTGCGGCGGCGCCTTCGCCGGCCTGGAGAAGATCATCGCCGACCGCCTGCAGGGCAAGTCGATCGGCTTCGGCGCCTATGTCGCCGCGCCCGAGGAGCGCCGCACCGGCGAGATCCTCCGCCAGGGCGAGCCGGACGACCTTCTGAAGTTCGGCCTGATCCCGGAGTTCGTCGGCCGCCTGCCGGTCATCGCGACCCTCGAAGACCTGGACGAGGTCGCGCTCGTCAAGATCCTCAAGGAGCCGAAGAACGCGCTCGTCAAACAGTATCAGAAGCTGTTCGACATGGAGGACGTCAGGCTCTCCTTCACCGAGGAGGCGCTTGCCGCCGTCGCCAAGAAGGCGATCGAGCGCAAGACCGGCGCGCGCGGCCTTCGCTCGATCCTCGAGAACATCCTGCTCGACACGATGTTCGACCTGCCCTCGATGGACGGGGTCGACGAGGTGATGATCGACAAGGACGTCGTCGACGGCCGCAAGGAGCCGGTGCGGGTCTACGCCGAGAAGAAGGGCGAGAGCGCGGCCTAAGCGCGCCATCATCGGCATGAGCGACTTTCCCGGGCGGCCCGGCTATCTCGCCTGGCTGCCCGGCTTCCTTTTCCGGTCGGACGGTCCGGCCTGGCGCTACCTCGCCAAGGCGTGGGTGCTTGCGCTGGTGCCGAGCGTCGCGCTCGGCGCCCTGTTCGGCTGGCTCGTGCCGGACCTGGCAGGACCGGACTTTCCGGTCGAAATCGGAAAGCCGCTTCTCGTCTTCCTGATCGTGGTCGTCTCGCCGGTAGCCGAGACCTTGATCCTCATGCCGCTCGTCCTGATCCTTCGCCGCCTCGTCGGCCCGGGTCCGGCAGCGGTCGCCAGCGCGGCCTTGTGGGCGGGGGCGCACAGCCTGGAGGCGGCGGGCTGGGGCTTGGTGGTCTGGTGGCCGTTCCTCATCATGGCGGTGGCTCTCCTCGCCTGGCGCGAGCGGGGCCTGTGGACCGCCTTCGGAATCGTCCTCTCGATCCACGCGCTTCAGAACGCCGCCGGCACGGCCTTCCTCCTCCTCTCGGCACGGTGACGTCATGCGATTGATGCGCCGCCGCGCCTCCCCATATAAAGGATAAGAGTGAGCCGCCCGCGGCTCGAGCGGAGTTTCAGCGTGACCCAGACCTTCCCCGTCCTTCCCCTTCGCGACATCGTCGTCTTTCCGCAGATGATCGTGCCCCTGTTCGTCGGGCGCGACAAATCGGTGGCGGCGCTGGAAAGCGCGATGGCGGCCGACAAGCAGATATTCCTCGTCTCCCAGCTCGATCCGGCCGAGGACGAGCCGGATCGCGACGCGCTCTACGATCTGGGCGTGATCGCCACGGTGCTCCAGCTCCTCAAGCTCCCGGACGGGACGGTCAGGGTCCTGGTCGAGGGGCAGCAGCGCGCCAATCTCGTCTCGATGACCCCCTCGGGCGAGCACCTCGTCGCCGAAGTCGAGCCGCTCGAGGGCGTCGAGCCGGAGGGCGCGGAAGTCTCCGCGCTGATGCGTTCGGTGGTCGAGCAGTTCGAGAATTATTCCAAGCTCAACAAGAAGCTTCCCGCCGAGACGGCCGTCCAGCTCGGCCAGATCGAGGAGGCGTCGAAGCTGGCCGATTCGGTCGCCGCCAACATCAACATCAAGGTCTCCGACAAGCAGGCGCTGCTCGCGGAATTGAACCCGGTCCGCCGGCTGGAGATGGTGTTCGCCTTCATGGAGGGCGAGCTCGGGGTGCTGCAGGTCGAGAAGCGCATCCGCAGTCGCGTCAAGCGGCAGATGGAGAAGACGCAGCGCGAATATTATCTCAACGAGCAGCTGAAGGCGATCCAGCGCGAGCTGGGCAATGAGGGCGAGGAAGGGGAGGGCGACGAGCTCGCCGAGCTCGCCCGCAAGATCGCCAAGACCAAGCTTTCCAAGGAAGCCCGGACGAAGGCGACGTCGGAGCTCAAGAAGCTGAAGGCGATGGCGCCGATGTCGGCCGAAGCGACGGTCAGCCGCAACTATCTCGACGTCCTGCTAGGGCTCCCGTGGGGCAAGAAGTCGAAGGTCAAGAAGGACATTGCGGAGGCCCAGGCGATCCTCGACGAGGATCATTACGGGCTCGAGAAGGTCAAGGACCGGATCGTCGAATATCTCGCCGTCCAGGCGCGCACTAACAAGCTGAAGGGCCCGATCCTGTGCCTGGTCGGCCCTCCGGGCGTCGGCAAGACCTCGCTCGGCCGCTCGATCGCGCGCGCGACGGGCCGCGAGTTCGTCCGGCAGTCGCTGGGCGGAGTGCGCGACGAGGCCGAGATTCGCGGCCATCGCCGCACCTATATCGGCTCGCTCCCGGGCAAGGTGATCTCGAACCTGCGCAAGGCCGGGTCGTCCAACCCGCTCTTCCTCCTCGACGAGATCGACAAGCTCGGCCAGGATTTCCGCGGCGATCCCGCCTCGGCTTTGCTCGAGGTTCTCGACCCGGAGCAGAATTCCAAGTTCCAGGACCATTATCTCGAGATCGACTACGACCTGTCCGACGTGATGTTCGTCACCACGGCGAACACGATGGACATGCCGCAGCCCTTGCTCGACCGAATGGAGATCATCCGCCTCGAAGGCTATACCGAGGACGAGAAGGTCGAGATCGCGACCCGCCACCTCATCCCCAAGCAGATCGAGAGCCACGGGCTGAAGGAGGGTGAGCTCGTCTTCACCGACACCGGCCTTCGCAGCCTCATCCAGCACTACACCCGCGAGGCGGGCGTCCGGACGCTGGAGCGGGAGATCGCCAAGGTGGCGCGCAAGGCGCTTCGCCGGATCCTGGAGGGGAAGACCGAAAAGGTCGAGCTGACCGCGGACAATATCGCCGACTTTTCCGGCGTCCGGCGCTTCCGCCACGGCATGGGCGAGGAGGAGGACCAGATCGGCGCCGTCACCGGCCTCGCCTGGACCGAGGTGGGCGGCGAGCTTCTCACCATCGAGGCGGTCACCGTCCCAGGCAAGGGCCAGATCAAGACCACCGGCAAGCTCGGCGACGTGATGCAGGAGTCGATCCAGGCGGCCTTCTCCTTCGTCAAGGCGAGGAGCCCGAGCTACGGCGTGAAGCCCAGCCTGTTCTCGCGCAAGGACATCCACGTCCACCTGCCCGAAGGCGCCGTCCCCAAGGACGGGCCGTCGGCCGGAATCGGCATGGTCACCGCGATCATCTCGACGCTCACCGGGATCGCCGTCCGGCGCGACGTCGCGATGACTGGCGAGGTGACCCTTCGCGGCCGCGTGCTGCCGATCGGCGGCCTCAAGGAAAAGCTGCTCGCCGCGCTGCGGGGTGGGATCAAGAAGGTGCTGATCCCGGCCGAGAACGAGAAGGACTTGGCCGACATTCCCGCCTCGATCCGCGACGGGCTCGAGATCGTTCCGGTCAGCCACGTCGACGAGGTCCTCGCTCAAGCGCTGGCGACGCCGGTCGTGCCGATCGAGTGGAGCGACGCCGAGGAGCTCGCCGCCGTCCCCAAGCCGGAGCTCGCCACCGCTCCCGACGATGTCGCCATCCGCCATTAGGCTGGTTTCCGAGATCCCGGCGAAGGCCGGGATCTCGTTGCGGCACACCTTGCCGTATCTCTGCGAGGCCCCGGCCGGCACCGGGGCGACGACGGGATTATCGCGGCGCCGCAACGGGGCTTTTGCGGGACGCGATTCCCGAGTGCGATTCGCGTTTCCTTTTGACTCGGCTCCGCCCCTTGATTTTAGATGCGGGTAGGCACGAGTCGCGACTCATCGGCCAAACAGGGGTGCGTAAGCAGATGAACAAGCAGGAGCTGATCGGCAACGTGGCCGAGACGACCGGCCTTAGCCGGAGCGATGCGAGCAGGGCCGTCGAGGGCGTGTTCGAGGCGATCACCGATGCGTTGAAGCGCGGCGACGAGGTTCGCCTGGTGGGCTTCGGCACCTTCACCTGTTCCAAGCGCAAGGCGTCGACGGGCCGCAATCCCCGTACCGGCGAGCCGATGCAGATCAAGGAATCCACCCAGCCCAAGTTCAAGGCGGGCAAGGTCCTCAAGGATTCGGTGAGCCGCTGACTTCCTGATCCTCCCCTGCTTTTGCAGGGGAGGGAGACCCGGCGAAGCCTGGTGGAGGGGCTCTTGGGGCAAAGAAGCCCCCCCACCGCGCTTCGCGCGGTCCCCTCTTCCGGAAAGCCGGGGGAGGATTTGCGTATCTGGACAGGCTTGCGGCGGCGCTTTAGGAGGCCGCTTCCGCGAAACGCGCGGGCGCGTAGCTCAGTGGTAGAGCACACCCTTCACATGGGTGGGGTCGTAGGTTCAATCCCTACCGCGCCCACCATTCGGGCGCCGCCGGACCGAGCCATGTTCCGCTCGGGGCTCAAGCTGCCGTCTCTTTTCCCGTCGTGCTGAATCCGTTTCAGCATCCAGCGTCGCGCCGCTGTGCGGGTGGAGAGCTGGACCCTGAACCAAGTTCAGGGTGACGGCAGAAGCGGCCGATGTGGCCGGGCGGGCTTTAGTGCCGGTCGCCGGTCGCCGCTCCGAGCTTCTTCGCCATCTTCGCCACGTCCTCGTCGCTCGGCGCCTCGGGCATCTCCTCACCCGGTGCAAGCGCGTCGTCGGCGATGCCCGGCCCGGTGCCGGCGATGGTCTCGTTGCGCGCCCGGTCGTTGGGGCCGTTACTGATCTTGGCTTTGTCGTCCATGTTGCGCCTCTCGCTTCGTGCTAGTGAAGCGACCGACGCGCGAAGCGGTTCCGGGAGGAGGCGATGGCCGACGAGATCATGTGGGCGCTGCGCGCCTGGGGGCTGAAGCTGCCCGGCGCGCATTCCAAGTCGCCTTGGCCGGGCCACGACGACCTGGCGGTGAGGGACAAGACCTTCGCCTTCATGAGCTCGGACGGCGAGCCGTTCAGCCTTTCGTGCAAGCTGCCCTACACCCATTCGGTGGCGCTCGACCTGCCGTTCGCGAAGCCGACGGGGTACGGATTGGGAAGAGCCGGTTGGGTGACGTTCACGCCGCAGGAGGCGGAGATGCCGAGCCTCGAGACGATGAAGGAATGGATCGAGGAGAGCTACCGCGCCCGCGCGCCGAAAAAGCTGGTCAGGGTGCTGGACGAGCGCCCTTAGCTGTCATCCCGGCGTAGGCCGGGACCCAAGAACACGGACCTCGCCGGCCATGGCGGTGTTCCTGGGTCCCGGCCTTCGCCGGGATGACGATCACTCCGCCATCGCCTCCGCAACGATTTCGTACGAGCGCAGCCGGGCCTCGTGGTCGAAGATCTGAGCGGTGATCATCAGCTCGTCCGCGCCGGTCCGGTCGACGAAGCTCCGGATAGCCTCGCGCACGGTCTCGGGCGAGCCGATCGCCGAGCAGCTTAGCACCTGGTCGAGCATCGCCCGCGCCGGCGCCGGGAGAGTCTCCGCATAATGTTCGTCCGGAGGCGGGAGCCGCCCCGGATTGCCGGTTCGAAGGTTGACGAACGCCTGCATCAGCGAGGTGCTGAGCCGCCGGCCTTCCTCGTCCGTGTCGGCGGCGAAGGCGTTGAAGCCGAGCATGACGTAAGGCCGGTCGAGCTTCGCCGACGGCTGGAATCGCTCGCGGTAGAGCGCGATCGCCTCCATCATCTGGGCCGGAGCGAAATGCGAGGCGAAGGCGTAGGGCAGGCCGAGCATCGCCGCGAGCTGGGCGCCGAACAGGCTGGAGCCGAGGATCCAGACGGGGATGGAAAGGCCTTCGCCCGGGATCGCGCGAACGCGCGGGCTTTGCTCGTCGGGCGCGAAATAGGCCATCAGCTCGACCACGTCGCGCGGGAACTGGTTCTCGTCGGAGGCGAGGTTGCGGCGAAGCGCCTGGGCCGCGGCGCGGTCGGTGCCCGGAGCTCGGCCGAGGCCGAGATCGACCCGCCCCGGGAAGAGCGACTCGAGCGTCCCGAACTGCTCGGCGATCACCAAAGGCGCATGGTTGGGGAGCATCACTCCGCCGGCGCCGATCCGGATGCTTGCGGTTCCGGCGCCGACGAAGGCGAGCGCCACCGCCGTGGCCGCGCTGGCGATGCCGGGCATCGAATGATGCTCGGCCATCCAGTAGCGGCGGTAGCCGAGGCGCTCGGCGTGGCGGGCGAGGTCGAGCGCGTTGCGAAGCGCCTCGCCGGTGTCGCTGCCCTCCGCGACGGGGGCGAGATCGAGGACTGAGAACGGGATCATGAGCGGGAGATGGGGAGCGGGGGCCGCGGTGTTAAGCCGCAGCCGCCGGTTCCCGTCATCCCGGCGGAGGCCGGGACCCATGAACATTGTGGTCTCCAGGCTGGCGAAGCCGGTGTTCCTGGGTCCCGGCCTTCGCCGGGATGACGAATGGGATGGTTTCGCTCGCCTCGCTCCCCGGCTACGAGCGGGCCCATGCTTCAGCGCAGCGCCACCGACCGCCGCCTCTGGCGCGAAGAGCTTCGCGCGACGGTCGCGCTCGCCTGGCCGCTGGTGCTGACCAACCTCACCCAGTCGCTGATCCAGTCGACCGACGTGCTCCTGCTCGGCTGGGCCGGCTCGGCCGTGCTCGCCGCGGGGACCCTCGGGATCAACGTCTATTACGCCTTCCTGATCTTCGGGATCGGCCTGGTCATCGCCGCCTCGCCGATGATCGCCCGCGAGCTCGGAGCGCGCCGCAACAGCGTCCGCGACGTCCGGCGGACGGTCCGCCAGACGATGTGGGCGGCGGCCGTGCTCTGCGTTCCGGTCTGGGCGATCCTGTGGCACACCGAGGCCCTGCTCCTCGCCATGCACCAGGAGCCGGCGCTGGCGGGGCAAGCCGGGCGCTTCGCCCGGGCGCTGATGTGGGGGATGCTTCCGGCGCTCTGGTATCTCGTCCTGCGCTCCTTCGTCTCGGCGCTCGAGAAGCCGGCCTGGTCGCTCGCCGTCGGAGCGGCCGGGGTCGGGTTCAACGCCTTTTTGAACTACAGCCTGATCTTCGGCCGCTTCGGCTTCCCGCGCCTCGGACTGGTCGGAGCCGGGATCGGAAGCACCTGCGCCAACAGCTTCATGTTCCTCGCCATGGCGCTGGTGGTGAGCGTCCACCCCCGCTTTCGACGCTACCGGCTGTTCGGCCAATTCTGGCGGGCGGACGGCGAGCGCTTCCGCGAGGTGTGGCGGCTGGGGTTCCCGATCGCGGTCACCCTTGCGCTGGAGATCACCATCTTCAACGCCGCCGTCTTCCTCATGGGCCTGATCGGTGCCGCCTCGCTGGCCGCGCATGCGGTGGCGCTGCAGATCGCCGCCTTCACCTTCATGGTTCCGCTCGGCCTCGGCCAGGCGGTGACGGTCCGGGTCGGCCTCGCCTTCGGCCGCCGCGACCCGGAGGGGATCGCCCGCGCCGGATGGACGGCGTTCGTCCTCGGAGTGGCGTTCATGGCGGCGATGGCGCTGGTGATGCTGGCCATGCCGCACCGCCTCGTCGGCCTGTTCCTCGACCCCACCGATCCGGCCAACGGCTCGGTGATCGCGCTCGCCGTCTCCTTCCTGTTCGTCGCCGCGCTCTTCCAGGTCTTCGACGGCGCCCAGGCCGTCGCCGCGGGAATGCTTCGCGGCCTCCACGACACCAAGGTGCCGATGATCTTCGCCGCCTTCGGCTATTGGGGCGTCGGGCTCGTCACCGCGGTCGGGCTGGGCTTCGGGCTGGGCTGGAACGGCTTCGGAATCTGGGTGGGCCTGGCCGGCGGCCTGGCCGTGGTTTCGGCGCTGATGCTCAGCCGATGGGTCCGGCGCGAGCGCCTCGGACTCACCCGAGGCTAGCCCTTCGGTCCGACACCGCGCTTGACGCTCCCCGGCCCCCGCTCCTATGGGCTGCCGCGCACCTTCGGGCGCGCAGTGGCGATCGTAGCTCAGTTGGTCAGAGCACCGGTTTGTGGTACCGGGGGTCGCGGGTTCAAGCCCCGTCGATCGCCCCACCTGCGCCCGTAACTTTCGGGAACGATCGATGCACTCGCCGTGGGAATACCCCGACTTCGACGATCATGAGATCGTCCACTTCGTCACGGATCGCGCCAGCGGCCTTCGCGCCGTCATCTGCGTCCACTCCACCCATCTCGGACCCGGCGCGGGCGGCGTTCGCTTCTGGCATTATGCCGAGAGCGCCGACGCGCTTCGCGACGCCCTTCGCCTGTCGCGCGGGATGAGCTTCAAGAACGCCATGGCCGGGCTTCCGCTCGGCGGCGGCAAGGCGGTGATCCTCGCCGACGACGCGCGCACGAAGACGCCCGAGATGCTCGAAGCCTATGGCCGGGCGGTCGAGCGGCTCGGCGGCGCCTACGTCACCGCCGAGGATGTCGGAGTGGGGGTTCCCGACCTGGTCGAAGTTTCGAAGCACACGCGCTTCGTCTCGGGCCTGCCGGTCGGCGAAGGCGCGGTCGGCGGAGACCCCGGCCCGCACACCAGCTACGGCGTCTATCTCGGCGTTCGCGCCGCCGCCCGTCGTGCGCTCGGCAAGGACAGCCTCGCCGGCCTCCATATCGCCATCCAGGGCGCTGGAAGCGTCGCCGGCGGCCTTGCCCGGCTGGCGGCGAAGGACGGGGCCCGGATCAGCGTCGCCGACATCGACGGCGCCCGTGCGCAGCGCGTGGCGGACGAGGTCGCAGGATCGGTGGTTTCGCCGGACTCGATCATGACGCTGGACGCCGACATCCTTAGCCCCAACGCGCTCGGCGCGATCCTCACGGAGGAGAGCATCGCCGCGCTCCGAGTCCCGGTGGTCGCCGGCGGCGCCAACAACCAGCTCGCCACGCCGGCCGACGGCCAGCGCATCCACGAGCGCGGAATCCTCTACGCGCCCGACTACGTGATCAACGCCGGCGGGATCATCAACGTCTCGACCGAATATCTGAAGGACGGCGATCAGGAGACGGTGCGCGGCCGGATCGAGCAGATCCCCGAGCGGCTCGAGCGGATCTGGTCGGACAGCGTCGCGACCGGCCGCAACCCGGCCGAAGTCGCCGACGCCATGGCGAAGAAGCTCATCGGGCGGGGATAGCGCCCAAAGCCGAAAGACCCTCATCCCAACCTTCTCCCGCAGGCGGGAGAAGGGGCACGCCGTCGCTTCTCCTCTTCCCCTCTCCCGCCCGCGGGAGAGGGCAGGGTGAGGGTCTTCTACCTTCTTTTCTCGAGGGACGACGCGGGAGCTAGCCCCGCCGCCACTGGTTGATCACTTCATACGCCATCACCGCCGTGGCGACGGCGGCGTTGAGGCTGTCGGCCTTGCCGAGCATCGGCATCTTCACGAGCAGGTCGCACTGCGCCTCATAGTCCGCCGGAAGGCCCTGCGCCTCGTTTCCCACCAGGATGAAGGCCGGCGGGGCGTAGCGGGGCTCCTGATAGTCGAGCGTCGCGTTGAGGCTTGTTCCGATCAGCTGCCCGGCGCCGCCGCGAAGCCAGCCGACGAACTCCGTCCAGCCGGCCTGGGCGATATGCTGGGTGAACAAGGCGCCCATCGTCGCTCGCACCGCCTCTACCGAAAAAGGATCGACGCAATCGTCGACGAGGATCAGCCCTCCGGCGCCGACCGCGTCCCCGGTGCGAAGGATGGTGCCGAGGTTGCCGGGATCGCGGAGCGCCTGGGCGACGATCCACAGCGGCGCCGAGGCACGGTCGATACCGGCGAGGCTCGTGTCGAACATCCGGTAGACCCCGACGACGGTCTGCGGATTGTCCTTGCCCGACAGCTTCTGGAGGATGTCGTTATTGGTCTCGACGACGTCGCCGCCCGCCGCCTCGACCTCGGCGACCAGGCAGTCGAGAAGCACGTGGCGGGTGCCGGCGGCGTAGAAGAGGTGGACCGGGATGCGCCCGTTCTGCCGCGCCTCGGTCAGGATCCGAAGCCCCTCGGCCATGAACAGCCCGCTCTCGCGCCGGTGCTTCTTGTCGCGAAGCGCCCTGACGTCCTTGACCAGCGGATTCGAAAAGGCGGTGATCAGGCGCGGCATGAGGGATATCCGTCGCCCCAGCGAAGGCTGGGGCCCCAGGGGGTGAAAAGCCCCTTGTGGAAGGCCGGCAAGACTCGACCGCTTTGGCCCTTCACCCGCTGGGGTCCCAGCCTTCGGGTTCCCTTCGAAGTAATACTTCGATGGGGTCCCTCCTGGGACGACGGGAATAGTCCGCCCGCAGCCTTGTCACTCCTCGCCAAAGCGGTCCTCGACGAGCGCGACGAGCTGCGCCAGCGCCTCCTGCGCACCCTCGCCCTCGGCTCGGATCGTGATCGAATCGCCGACCGCCGCGCCCAGCATCATCAGGCCCATGATGGAGGTGCCGCATACCTTCGAACCGTCCTTCTCGACCTCCACCGAAGCGGTGAGGCCGGCGGCGAGGGTGACGAACTTCGCGCTGGCGCGGGCGTGTAGGCCGCGCTTGTTTTTCAGCTCGACGATGCGCTCGGCCACGCTCAGACGCTTTCTCCGAGGATCTCGGAGGCGACCGAGATATATTTGCGCCCGGCCTCCCGCGCGGCGGTCACCGCGCCCTTGACGTCCATCGTCTTCCTGGCGCCCTCGAGCCGGATCAGCATCGGCAGGTTCACGCCGGCGATGACCTCGATCTTCTCGGACTTCATCAGCGAGATGGCGAGGTTCGACGGAGTCCCGCCGAACAAATCGGTGAGGATGATGACTCCGCTTCCGTCATCGACCCGGCCGATCGCCTCGGCGATGTCGTTCCTTCGGCCTTCCATGTCGTCCTCGGGGCCGATGCAGATCGGCTCGACCCGCTCCTGCGGCCCGACCACATGCTCCATGGCGGTGACGAATTCCGCCGCCAGGCGACCATGGGTAACCAGCACCAGTCCGATCATTCAAACTTCCCAATCCCGGGCACTGCCCCTGCGCCGCCTTCGACGCCCTGTCGCGGAGGCGAGGCAAGGTCGCGATGCTCGACCGTGGGCGAAAAACCGTTTTCGCGCAAGCGGGCGGCGACCCGTTCCGCAACGTGAACCGACCGGTGCCGCCCCCCCGTGCAGCCGAAGGCCACGGTCAAATACGACTTGCCCTCGGCGCGGTAGCGGGGGAGGAGCGAGAGCAGCAGCGCCTCCATGTCGGCGATGGCGCCATAGCCTTCGTCCTCAGCGACGTAGGCGGCAACCCGCGGGTCGAGGCCGGTGAGGTCGCGAAGCGCGTCCTCCCAATAGGGATTGCGAAGGAACCGGACGTCGAGGACGATGTCCGCGCTCCGCGGCAGGCCGCGCGAAAAGCCGAACGACATGACGGTGAGCGTCGGCGCGTCGCCCGGAGTGCCGAACCGCTCGCGGATCTGCTGCTGGAGCGCGTTGGGCGCCGTCTCGGTGGTGTCGACGACATGGTCGGCCCAGCGGCGAAGCGGCGCCATCAGCTCGCGCTCCGCCGCGATCCCGTCGGTCGCCGGCCGGTCGGGCGCGAGCGGGTGGCGGCGGCGGGTCTCGGAATAGCGCCGAAGGAGCTCGGAGCCCGCGCAGTCGAAGAACAAGGTTTCGACCGGGAAATCGTGGTCGTGGCCAAGGCCCTTGATCTGCTCGACGATCCGCCGCGCGTCGAAATCCCGGGTGCGGCTGTCGATCCCGATCGCCAGCGGTCGGCGGCGGCGTCCGCCGCTCTTTGGCGGCGGCGTGGAGAGGAGATGGTCGAGAAGGGAGAGCGGGAGATTGTCGACGACTTCCCAGCCGAGATCCTCGAGCGTTCGCAGCGCGGTCGACTTGCCGGCGCCCGAGAGGCCGGTGACGAGAAGGATTCGCTTGGGAGCGGCGGGAGAGGTCACGGTAGCGGAAGTCCGAAACGGATCAGCGCCTGCTCTAGCTTGATCGGAGCCGAAGCCTCAAGCGCCGCAAGCGCGACCGCCGGCACGTCCTGGCCGGCGAGCGAAACCGTCGCCGGGTTCGGAAGCCGCTCCGGAACGCCCTCCAGGTCGGCGAACAGGCAGACCGGCGCGGCTTCCAAGGCCGCAAGCTCGACGATGCCCACGCCGCGCACTTCGAGCTTGCCGGCGATGGTCGCGGGCGCCGCTGCGATCAGCCGGCCCTGTTCGGCGCGTAGGACGGTGTAATCGTCGCTGACCAGCCGGGCGCCGCGATCGATCAGCCGAAGCGCCAGATCGGATTTGCCGAGCCCCGAGCCGCCGGCGAGGAGGACGGCGCGGCCGCCGATCGCGACGCAGCTCGCGTGAACGGTCTCGCTCACGCCTCCGGCTCCGGAAAGCGCATGACGAAGCGGGCGCCGGTTCGTCCGTCGCGGCGGGACTCGACGGTGAGCTTGCCGTCGTGGCCCTGCGCGGTGGCCCGGGCGATGGCGAGGCCGAGGCCGCTATGCTGGCCGAACCCTTCCCCCTCGGGCCGCATCGAGTGGAAGCGCTGGAAGATTTCCTCGCGCGCCGGCTCGGGAACTCCCGGTCCTTCGTCCTCGACGCTTACGATCACCTCGCCGCGGACGTGGGCGGCGGCGACTTCGACCAGCCCGCCCCGAGGCGAGAAGGAGATGGCGTTGTCGACCAGATTGTCGATGGCCCGGGCAAGCCGCCCTTCGTCGCCCATCACCACCGCGGTGCCCACGCGGGGCCGGGCGAAGGCGATCCGGACGTCGCCTTCCGCGGCGCGCGGCTCCCACAAGGCGAGCAGTCCCTCGACGAGCTCGCCGAGGTCGACCCTCTCGAACCGCGCCCGCGACAATTCCGCATCGAGGCGGGAGACTTCGGCAATGTCGACGATCAGCCGGTCGAGCCGGACGACGTCGTGCCGAACCACGTCGAGCAGCTGGCGGCGGAGCGCCGGATCGTCGACCTTGTCGAGGCTGTCGACGGCGGAGCGGAGCGAGGCGAGGGGGTTCTTGAGCTCATGCGTGACGTCGGCCGCAAAGGCCTCCGTGCCGTCGATCCTCTGGCGAAGCGACTGCGACATGTCGTGGAGGGCCCGGGCGAGGAGGCCGATCTCGTCGCGCCGGGCGGGCAGGGTCGGAACGTCGACTTCCCGGGCGCGACCGAGCCGCACGCGATGTGCGGCCCGCGCCAGGCGGCGGAGCGGAAGGGCGATGGTCCGCGCAAGGAACAGGGAGAGCAGCACCGAGACGGCGATGGTGACGAGGAGGACGATGACCAAAGTGGTGCGCTCGTCCCTCACCACCTGGCGTATGTCGCGGGCGTTGCGGGTGAGAAGGGCGACTCCGCCGCCCTGGACGGGCGCGGCGGCGGAGACGAAAGGCGTGCCTTCCGGCGCTCGGCGCAGGCGCGTCTCGATCCGGCCGCTGCGCAGCGCCGCCGCGGCCTCGGGCCATTCCTCGATCCGGGACGGCTCGGGCACCTTCAACGGCGGCGGGACCGGCGCCCGAACGACGATATCGAGCGCCTCGTCGAGCCGGCGCGCCACCGCCTTGCGCCAATTCTCGCGCGCCGGATCGCGCAGCTGGTAGGTCTCCGCCGTGCCTTGCCAGCTGTCGAGGAGAAGCCGGCCGCCGGGATCGAACAGGCGAAGCCGCGCGCGCGAATGCTGGCCGAGCCGGCGAAGCAGATCGGAGCGCTCGGCCGGCTCCGCCAGCGCCAGCGAATCGGCGACGATGCGCACCTGCGTCTGGGCGTTTGCGACGCCCTCGTCGGTCAGCCGGCGGCGAAATCCGTCGAGGTAGAAGATGCTTCCGGCAAGGATCGCCAGAGCGAAGATGTTGACCGCGAGGATTCGGTGGAGGAGCATCCACCGCCCGGTCCAGCGAAGCGTCAGGTCGCGCTCGTCGTTGGGGGCGTCACTCCTCGCCAAAGCGGTACCCCACGCCGTATAGCGTCTCGATCGCCCGAAACTGGGGATCGGCGGCTCGGAACTTGCGCCTAAGGCGCTTGATGTGGCTGTCGATGGTCCGGTCGTCGACGTAGATGTCGTCGTGATAGGCGACGTCCATCAGCTGGTTGCGGGATTTCACCACGCCGGGCCGCTGCGCGAGCGCCTCGAGGATCATGAACTCGGTGACGGTCAAGGTGACGGCGCGGCCGTCCCAGCTCACCCGGTGGCGGGCGGGGTCCATCACCAGCCGCCCCCGCGCCAGGCTCGGCGGCTCCTCTTCCTGTCCCGGCGCATCCTCCGCCACCGCCCGCGCCTCGGTCCGCCGCAAGATGGCTCGGATCCGGGCGATCAGCAGGCGCTGGCTGAACGGCTTTGCGATATAGTCGTCGGCGCCCATCGCGAGGCCGAGGGCCTCGTCGAGCTCCTCGTCCTTGGAGGTGAGGAAGATGACGGGAAGGTCGGTCTTCTCGCGGAGCCGGCGGAGCAGCTCCATCCCGTCCATGCGCGGCATCTTGACGTCGAGCACGGCGAGATCGGGCGGATTGTCGAGAAGCGCCTTCAAGGCCGCCTCGCCGTCCGAATAGACCCGCGTGGAAAAGCCCTCCGCCTGGAGCGCGATCGACACCGAGGTCAAAATATTGCGGTCGTCGTCGACCAGCGCGATCGTTGTCGACATGGCGCGCTCAGTCTTAGTTCAGCCGAAATGGCCGCGCTACCCTTTGACGGGGACCCGGCGCTTCGATATGCGCACGCCCGATCCCCCCCAGGCGTTTCGCCGCCGGAATTGTCATACGAATAGGAGAAGTTAAGTGGCCAATCGCGTGCCGGCCCACGGCCTCGCCGAACAGGGTTTCAACACCGGCGCCGAGCTGCGCTGGAACCTGCAGACGCCGCAGCTGGTCGAGGAAGCGGTCCGCTCCGGCGAGGGCCTCCTCGCCAAGGACGGCCCGCTCGTCGTCCGCACCGGCGCCCATACCGGCCGCTCCGCCAAGGACAAATATATCGTCCGCGACGCCGAGACCGAGAACACCATCTGGTGGGACAATAACAAGTCGATGACGAGCGACCAGTTCGCCGCCCTGAAGGCCGACTTCGTCGCCGCCCTCGCCGACAAGCCCAAGCTCTACGTCGCCGACCTCTTCGGCGGCTCGCAGCCCGAACACCGGGTCCGGGTCCGGGTGATCAACGAGCTCGCCTGGCACAACCTCTTCATCCGCACTCTGCTGGTCCGCCCCGAGGCGGGCGAGCTCGACGGCTTCGAGCCGGAATTTACGATCATCGACCTGCCGAGCTTCCGCGCCGACCCGGCCCGCCACGGCACCCGCTCCGAGACGGTGATCGCCGTCAACCTGACCGAGCGCACAATCCTGATCGGCGGCACCGCTTATGCCGGCGAGATGAAGAAGTCGGTGTTCGGGATCCTCAATTACCTGCTGCCGGCCGAAGGCGTGATGCCGATGCACTGCTCGGCGAACATCGGGCCCAACGGCGACACGGCGGTCTTCTTCGGGCTTTCCGGAACCGGCAAGACGACCCTGTCGGCCGACGCCAGCCGGACGCTGATCGGCGACGACGAGCATGGCTGGTCGGATGAGGCCGTCTTCAACTTCGAGGGCGGCTGCTACGCCAAGATGATCCGCCTCTCCCCCGAGGCGGAGCCCGAGATTTACGGGATGACGAAGCGCTTCGGAACGGTGCTCGAGAACGTCGCCATCGACCCCGAGACGCGCGAGCTCGACCTCGACGATTCGACCTTCGCGGAAAATACCCGCGGCGCCTATCCGATCGAGTTCGTCTCCAATTGCTCGGGCAAGAATATGGGCCCGGTGCCGCAGAACATCGTCTTCCTGACCGCCGACGCCTTCGGCGTCCTTCCCCCGGTCGCGCGGCTCACTCCCGACCAGGCGATGTACCATTTCCTCTCCGGCTACACCGCCAAGGTCGCTGGGACCGAGATCGGCGTGACCGAGCCCGAAGCCACTTTCTCGACCTGCTTCGGAGCGCCGTTCATGCCGCGCCACCCGTCGGTCTACGGCAATCTCCTCAAGGCCCGGATCGCCCGCGGCGGCGTCAAATGCTGGCTGGTCAATACCGGCTGGACCGGGGGCAAATACGGCGTCGGCCAGCGCATGCCGATCAAGGCGACCCGCGCCCTGCTCAACGCCGCGCTCGACGGAAGCTTGAACGAGTCCGAGTTCCGCACCGACGAGAATTTCGGCTTCGAGGTCCCGGTCGCGGTCCCGGGCGTCGACACCGCCATCCTCAACCCGCGCGACACCTGGGCCGACAAGGCCGATTACGACGCGACTGCGGCCAAGCTGGTGAAATTGTTCATCGACAATTTCGCCAAGTTCGAGGCGCATGTCGATCAAGGCGTGAGGGAAGCCGCGCCCACGGCCGCCTGACGCCCGCCGCCTTCACGAGGGGAGCGCGTCGGCCGCCGCCGGCGCGCTCCTTTTTTCTTGGACGAACGATGATGACCGAGATCCACGAGCCCCGCCTCTTCCCCGACGACGCCGCGGTCCGCCACGTCGGCGAGGGCCTTGTGGGCTGTGCCCTGCGCCGCGAGGAATGGACCCACGAGGCGCATCTCGCGGCGACCTGCTGGCTGATCCTCGAGCGGCCCGACATCCTTCCCGAGCGCGAGCTCCCCGACCTCATCCGCCGGTTCAACGAGAGCGTCGGCGGCGTGAACAGCGACTCCGAAGGCTATCACGAGACCATCACGCAGTGCTTCATCCGCGCCGTCCGCCTCTATCTGGCGCGAACGGACCCGGCGCTGCCCCTGGTCGAGAAGGTCAACGGCCTGCTCGCCTCCGAGGAGGGCCGGCGCGAATGGCCCAATTGCTTCTACGATCCGAAGACCCTGTTCTCCGTCGAGGCTCGGCGGGCGTGGGTGGAGCCCGATCTAGGGGAGATGCCGAGCCTGTGACGGAGGCACCCGCGTGCCATGGGCGCCGTGCCGGTTTCACACAAGCACCGAGGCACCAAAGGCGCTCCGGCGGGCAGCTCCGGCAGGCAATAGCGTGGTTGCGTTCCGAATGCGACGGGACGGACGGGCGGAACCCGTCTTCTCGAATTCCCGGAGTTAATGCGGACATTCGCCGCGCTATCCGCCGCGCCGGCCTCTCTGGTGCTTTGGTGGGTGAAACCGGTGCGGGCCTCATCGGCACGGGGCGCCCGAGAAATGAGCCGGGGCTTGTCGACCGCCTCATGTGTATTATATCTATAATACACATTGAGGAGGTAAGGTCATGTTCGACAATCCGGTTGCGAAGCGCACGGCGATCGCCGCCGCGGTGGGGGCGGTGATCGCGATCCCGGTGCCGTTCGTGGGGCCGCTGTTCGGAGCGGTCGTCGGCGCCGGCTACGGCTTCCTGACCTCCAAGGGCCCCGGCTGAGCGGCTCCGCCTGAGCTTGCCGGCCAGCGCCGGTGCGGGTTGCAGGCTGCCTTGGCGAGTGGCCCCACGCAAAGCGACCCGGCGCCGAGACGGCCAGGTAACGCTCCAATAAGCGACATCCGATCTCTGCGCCGTTTACTTGCGTAGTCTACGGCTTACGGATGGCGGGGGCGGGTGAAGGTCGCTTCGGCCAAGGCCGGCCCTTGCCCGTTCCTCACCCGGACGGCCGGCGGCTTTCCCCAGGGCCGCGCCTTCCTCTCCCGGGGCCAACATGCCCGCGCTGCTGGATAAGCAGGTTTCGCCCAGGCATCCTCTGCAATGGCTTTCGAGGCAGTTGCACGAGCCGTGGCCGGGCGGCGCCTTTGCGTCGCTGCGTGAGACAATCCGCCGTCGGTGCAGGCGGAAGAGCGTTACAAAGGAAGGCTGCCATTTCCCCGGAACAAAGCAGGGGATGGAGCACTGATAACGGGGGAGGGGCAATGGGGAGTTCGACATGCGCCTTTCCGCCACCACCCTTATCGGCCTCGCCTCCGGGCTGCTCTTCTTCGGCCACGCGATGATCAACGGAAGCCACGCCTGGCCTTTGGTCTGGCCGGCCCTGGGCGGCGCCGCGGCGGCCATGCTTAGGGCACGGGCGAACTCTTCGGGCGGCAGGCTCGCGGGTCTGCGCACCGGCGGCGGCGCCGGCCTCGTCGCCGCCGCGATCTTCTTCGCCGCGACGGCGGTCGCGCTCGCCGCTATGGGGCTGCTGGGTCCCCGCGGCGCGGCTGGGCTCACCGGTCTCGCCTTGGCGGGCTTCATCGGTCTCGCCCTGGCGGTCGTCGCGGGCGGAGTGACCTATCCGCTGGCGCGGCTGAGCCGCGGCTAGCCCGCGTTCGGCAACCCTGTCGCGGGTGACGGTCACGTAACCGTCGGCCGAGATTGCGCCATCCGGTCGTGCGACGGCCGAAGAGGAGGCCGCCGGCGACCGGTTGCGCCGCTGATCGCCGAATGCGCCGCCGGCCTCCCGTGGGGGAGGGGACGCTTGCGTGCCAGCGTCCCCATCCCGCTCCGGTTACGGGAAGAAGTTCTGATCGAAGGCGTGGGCGGCCGCCGCGGTCGTCTCGGTGTCGTTGCCGCCATAATAAGCGCGTCCGTCGCTAAGGTCGCCGATCACGCCGAGGAAGGCGCCGTAGCCCGCGTCCTGGATCTGGTGGAAGATGTCACCCGCGAGCGCCCCGAACTTGTCGTCGATGCTTGCCTCGTGGAGGTTGCCAAGGATGTTGTCGTGCATCGTCTGCAGTCGGTCGGGGAGAGTGTTGTCGTCGGTCGCGCTGTCCGGAGCGTATTTGACGACGTCGAGTATTTCGGAGCCGCCGTCCTTGAGGTAATCGCCATAAGCGATGGCCAGGTCGATGAAGCCGTGGTTCACGCCGGTATTGTAGTAGGTGTAATGGTCGTCGAGGAAATCCCAGACGAGACGGAAGGCATCGGCATTGCCACCGAGCGCGTTCACCGTCCCAGCGACCCCGCGCGCCGCGATCAGGCCGGTGATCAGCGGATCGACGTTGGCGGTCGGCTCGAACTTATGGTCCGCGGCGGTGTCGGCCGTGACGAAGCTGATGCCGGTCACCGGAATGCTGCTTGCGTTGTCGATGAGATTGGCGAGAGCCTTGGAGTTCATCTTCGAAAGAGCCTGCACTGACGGCATGGCGCGCCTCCCTGCTGCTTGAGTTTCGCGATGTGAAAAACGGGGGGCTCCAGGCCGACCCGAGCCGCGACTCGCTCCCCGTTATTTTATTTAAAAGCAAGGCGCAGGACGCGCAAGGACGGTACGCCTCCGTAACCGTCCCGGGGCGGGGCGGGCGAATGAAATGGGTGTTCCGGTATTCGGCGTCGGGGACGTCCGCTCCGGAAAGGAAGGCCGGCCGGAATCGGCTCCGCCGCCGCTCGCCTGCGACGGGGCCACTTCGGTGACGGGCACCTGGCCGCTACGCGACGGCTGACTGTCTGTCGCCGCTCTGCGCGGCGACGGAGGAGAGCGGGGCGGACCCCCGCTTCGGCCGAAGGGGACAGCCACCAGGACTGTCCCCTCTCGATCGCCGGCTTAGCAGCAGCCGAATCCCTTCTGGAAGATCCGCGTTCCGTTGAACGAGCCGGTGACTTCCACGCCGCACGGAATGCCCCACTTCGTGCAGATGTCGAGGCAGGCCTGGACGGTCGCGCCGCTCGGTATCCAGGAGGGAACCGGGATGCAGATCGATCCGATGCCCAGCGGCAGGTTGAGGCAGACCTGGCCGTTGTTGACGCTGACGCTGATGCACTGGGCGCTGAGCTTCAGCTCGCCATTGTCGAGCGTGATCGACTGGCCGGCGCCGCCGGCGGCGCCGGCGTCGCTAACGGCGCGCAGATTCTTCCCGTGCCGCTGCCCCGCCTCCAGGGCCTCGGTTATCGCCTTCTGGTCGAAGCTGGGATAGTTGCTATTCGCCATGTCTTCCTCCACCGTTTTGCGGTCGCCGCGAGTCGGCGGAACCCGCAGATGAAGTTATCCCTCAGACGCGATCGGGCTTCCAACCGATCAATGTCCAAAATGGATTCCCGAAGCCTTAAGCATATTGCAAAACGGAGTACCGGATGGGTCGGCGCGCCGCGCGCCAACGACGACTAATGCTTTTATCACAGCAGGATAGACTGCGTAGCGGCGTGATAAGGCCGATATAGTCGCCGCGCCCGTACCTTTCGTCGTGCTGCATTCTATTTCACATCCACTCTGTTTTGCCGCTCCGAAAAGGTGGGCCGGATTCGAGTTATCGATGGCGGCGAAGGGGATCGGCTGCTTGCGTTCCACTTTTCCCATCATGCACGGACTTGATGCGGAATTCACCTTGTTCCTCTGACGGGAAAGAGAACGGTCAAAGCGACTGCCCGCTACCTCACAGCACCCTGATCCTCGGCACCGCCGGTTCCTTTTCGAACAGCTCGGTCATCGCCCACACCATCGCGTCGGCGCGGTCCGGGGAGCCGGGGCCCTGATAGCCGGACCAGGTCAGCGCGCAGAGCTGGTCCTCCAGCTCGGGGAAATGGCCGGCGAGGCGGGCGTGGCCGGTTTCGAAGCGCAGCGCGATCGGTTCGGCCCGGGCGGCCTTGCTTCTCGTCGCGGCGACGAGCTTGATCGGCAGGTTCACGTCGACGGCGCGGAGCACGCTGGCGATCATGTCGCCGCCCTGGTTCTTCTCTGCGACGATCCGGGTCGCGCCGTAGAGAGCGGCGGCCTCGGCGACGCGGCGCGCCCAGGCTTCGGGGGTGAGGCCGGCGGCGGTGAGATCGGCGAGCACCCAGGCAATGCCGTCGCCGTCCTTGCCGCACACGACGATCCCGCAGCTGTCGCCGCCGGTCGAGGCGGGCGGATCGAGCCCGAGCACGACCCGGCGGTAGTGACGGTTCGCGCGAAGACGCGGAGGCGCGGAGGGATCCTGCCGCGGATCGACGCCCGGCGAAGCCGGGAGCGCCTGCGGCTCGGACGGCGCGACCGCTTCGCGGCTTGAGACGGCCCCGGGCTCCTCCGCGTGTGCGCGTCCCCGCGTGAACCCGCTTTCTTCCCGCGCCTTGTCCAGCCTCTCCCGGGTCCAGAGCGCGCCCTCGAAATCCTCGAGGAGGATCCCGTCGAGTTCCTGGCGGCCGAGACGGGTATCGCCGAACATCACTTCCACCGCCTCCCGGAAGTCGGCGGGGAGGTGGGGGTTCTCGTCGGTCCGGCCGCTGGTCCTCACGCAGCGGGTCAAGCCGAGGACCCGCTTGAGGAGCGGGACCGGCTTGGGCGTGGTGGTGACGACGGTGCGGGGCCGTTCCCCCAGGCGCAAGCCGAGCATGAGATTGTCCCAGGTCGGATCGGCATGGGGCCATTTGGCCAGCTCGTCGCACCAGGCGAAATGGTGCTGCGGCCCGCGCAGCTTCTCGGGCCGTTCGGCGGAGAAGGCATAAGCCACCGCGCCCGAAGGGAAATAGAACACGCCCCGGCTTCCGATCCAGCGGGGATGTTCGTGCGCCCGGGCGAGGGCGAGGAGGCCGCTCTCGCCGCGGATCATCACCCGCTCCACCTCGTCGAGCGAAGCGGCGACGAGGGCGATCCGGGCATCCGTCTGCTCCCGGGCGCGTGCCCATACCCATTCCGCGCCGGCCCGCGTCTTGCCGAAGCCTCGGCCGGCGACGATCGCCCACACCCGCCACGCCGTCCCATCCTCGGCGCCGTCCGGCTCGATCTGGCCGCCATGTGCCTGCCACCACCATTCCTCGAACAGGGCGCGCAACCCCGGTGTCGGAAAGGTCCGGAGCGCCGCTCGGCGCTGCTCCTGCGCTATCCCGCTCAGCGCTCGAAGCACGAACAGGGCTCTTTCACGGCTCATCCTTCCGTCGGGCGGGACGAGCGACTTGTAGAGGATCGGCAGCGCCTCTGCGTCTTCCGGGGGAAAAGGCAAGGTCATCGCGCCGCCGCCGGCGGGTTCGGCCCCTCGCCGGGCTTGATGAAGCCCAGAGCGGTGAGGCGCCGTTCGAGTTCCACGATCGCCCGGTCGAAGGTCCAGGCGTCGCGCTCCAGCGGCGGCCGGGTGCTGGAGCCGGTTCCTCCGGCCTTGCGGTCCCAGCGCGCAAGGAGCTTCATCACCCGCTCGAATTCCTGCGCCAGCTCGCCCTCCGGATGAAGGTTGCCGGTGAGCCGGCGCTGGACCTCGAGGCGCTGGCGGACGGCCTCCGCCTCGAGCAAGGCGACCGCATGGGCTAGCGCTTCGTGCCACGCCGCATCGAATTCGAAATGGCCGCGGCGGTGGGCATTGACCGTGCTGAGCGAAACGCCAGCCCTTTTCGCCGACGCCTCGGCGTCGGCGGTCGCCGCGAAATGGTTCAGGAAGAGCTGCTGGCGGGATTCGCTGAACCTCACCCAGCTCATCTGCCGGCGCTGCAGCGGACGGCGGTTGCAGGGCGTGATCCGGACTTCGGCCTCCTCGTCGTCGAAGACGGGGCGCTCCGCCTGAAGCGCGTAGAGCGCATGGAGATCCACCGCCCACTCCCAGGCGAGCCGGAACAAGGTGTCGCGCGAGCGCGCCCGGTAGAGGGTCGGGAGCGAGAAGCCGACGGCGGCGGCGGCTTCCTCGCGCGGCGACCCCCCTCGTAGCGTCGAGACGAAGCGGGTCTTTACGTCGAGGTCGACGAGCCGGCGGCGCCGGCGGGGCGAATCGGGCTGCTTTTCCAGCTTTTCCATGACTGGAACAGACCATAAACGCTTGCTGTAGGAAAGTCCCTTTTGTTCCGGAACGGTTCGATCTTCCAGGCCGGAATGGCGGAAACGGGCACGTACCTAGGCGCTCAGATCTCCTCGCGCGGATAGCGCGTAGCGAATTCGCGCTCGGACATCACCAGATAGCGGATCATGTCGACGAACCCCCAGGGCACCGTCGCGAGCAGGCCGACGATCGTGCAGCTGAGCACCAGCATGACGATCCCGGTTCCGGTGCGGCCGAGGTAGAAGCGGTGGATTCCGAGCGGGCCGAAAAGGAAGGCGAGGACCGCGGCGACGAACTTGTTGCGGTCGTTCGGCTCCGCGGCCGAGGGCGCCGGCGCGACGGTCGCAACCGGCGCGCTCCCGGGAACCGGGAACAGGGTCAGGGCCCGGTTCTCGTGCGTCTCGAAGTCGACCTGGAGGCCGATTGCGGGCTCCCCGCGCGCGGCCCAATCCTCCGGCTTGAAGCTGTAGCGGCGACCGTCGTCGCCCGCGACGATCCCGTCGCCCGTGCGGGCGTCGACGCCCAAGACCTGTCCGCGCATATGTCCTTCGTCCCTCGCGTTGCGCAAATAAGCCGGGCGCGCCCACTTTTGCAATCTTCCGCAAGTCGGCCGCCCGAACGCGCGGCGCCCGAGGCCGGAACGGCGGTGCATCCATTCCGCCTTCTTCACGTTTGAGGTTCGAAACCAACCCAAACGAAAGGAAGCGAGATGACCGAGCTCAGCCGGATCACCGAGCATATGGAAATCATCGGCGCCGACGGAGTCCATGTCGGAACCGTCGACAAGGTCGACGGCGACCGCATCAAGCTGGTCAAGGCGGACAGCGGATCGCATGGCGGCCACCACCATTATGTGCCCGCCGGCCTCGTCGCCGACATCGAGGGCAACAAGGTTCGGCTGTCGGCCAAGGGCGACGTGGCGATCCTGTTCGAGGAGGAGCAGGGCGGCGAGCCGCTCGGCGAGCAGAGCCTGTTCACCTGGCGCAACATCGGCATCGGCGCCGCGGCGGCCGCGGTCGCAGTGGCGGCGGGAGCCGTCACCTGGCGCCGCCGGAGCGGCGGCGAGGACTAGGCTTTGCATCTCCCCACCGCTTGGCGGTGGGGAGATGTTCTAGTGGGTCGATTCGGCGCGGTAGCTGTCGTGGCAGGCCTTGCAGCTGCCGCCGGTCTCCTTCCAGGCGGCGGCGAAGGCCGTCTTGTCGCCGGCCTGCGCGGCGGCGTTGAGGCGGGTGGCGGCGGCGGAAAAGGCCGCCGCCTTGGCTTCGAAATCGGCGCGGTTCGTCCAGATGTCGGGCTTCGCCTCGCTTCCCGCCAGGGCGGTTCCGGCCGGGAAGAGCGAGGGGACCGCGGCGGCGAACTTGGCGAGCTGGCGGCTCGGAAAGGCGAGGGGCTTTACCTCCGCGCCGGGATCGACCGCGCCCTTGAAGCTTCCGAGCACGCCGGCGGCGAGGCCCATTCCGGCCTTGCGCGCGGCCACGACATCGGCCGCGCTTAGATATTGCGGCGCCGGCTTGGGCTTCGCGACGACCTGCGAGGCCGCCGCCGCGAGGAGGAGCGCCGCCGCGCCCGCCGTCATCATCACGCGCATGTTCATCTCCCTTGCTCGATACGCTGCTCAATCCGGGCCGGCTCGCACTCGACCAGCAGGCAATTGCCGTCCGCGCCGCGGACGCGCACACGGGCGCCTTCGTCGCAATCCTCGCCCCGGCAGCTCCATACGCTGTCGCCGACCTTGACCCGGCCCTCGCCGCCCCGGATCGCCGAGACGACGGTGACGCTGCGGCCGACGAGGCGCGCGGCCCGGTCGTTGAGCAGCGGGTCGCTGCTCGGCACCGGGAAGCTCGAATACCAGCGCCGTCCGGCGAGGACTGAGGCGATCGAGAAGAGCGCGAACAGGGCGAGCTGGAAGGGCAGGGGCACTCCGGTGAGGAGGGTGATGAGCCCGGTCGCCGCGGCCGCGGCGGCAAGCCAGATCAGGAAGACTCCGGGCACGACGAGCTCGGCGATGCCGAGCAGTGCGGCGGCGATCAGCCACAGCCATTGCGGCTCGAGGTCGAGCCCGTTCACCGGGGGCCGACTTCGAACGGGCCCTTGCGCGGCGGCGGGGGAGGCGGGTCGGCGGGGGCGGGCGGACTGGCGGAGCCGCCGAGCGCTTCCTTCGCCAGCGCGCCGATCCCGCCCAACGTACCGATCAGCTGAGTCGCCTCGACGGGGAAGAGAATCGTCTTCGCGTTGGGCGAGCGGGCGAACATCCCCACCGCCTCGACATATTTCTGCGCCACGAAGTAATTGATGGCCTGCGCCGAGCCTTTCTCAATCGCCTGCGACACCAGCTCGGTCGCCTTGGCTTCGGCTTCGGCGGCGCGCTCGCGCGCCTCGGCCGAGCGGAAGGCGGCCTCGCGCGTGCCCTCGGCCTGGAGGATTGCGGACTGCTTCTCGCCCTCGGCCTTGAGGATGGCGGAGGCGCGGAGCCCCTCGGCCTCGAGGATCTGGGCGCGCTTTTCGCGCTCCGCCTTCATCTGCCGGCCCATCGCGTTGACGATGTCGGCGGGGGGACGGATGTCCTTGACCTCGACCCGGGTGATCTTGACCCCCCAGGCCTCCGTCGCCTGGTCGACGACGATGAGCAGGCGGGCGTTGATCTCGTCGCGCTTGGACAGGGTCTCGTCGAGGTCCATCGAGCCCATTACGGTGCGAAGGTTGGTGGTCGAGAGCTGGAGGATGGCGAGGTAGAGGTCGGAGACCTCATAGGCGGCCTTGGCGGCGTCGAGCACCTGGAAGAAGACCACGCCGTCCACCGCCACCATGGCGTTGTCCTTGGTGATGATCTCCTGGCCCGGAATGTCGAGCACCTGCTCCATCATGTTCACCTTGCGGCCGACGCGATAGAAAAAGGGCATGTAGAAGTTGAAGCCGGGCTGGGCGACGGCGGTGAACCGGCCGAAATGCTCGATCGTGTAGTGATAGCCCTGCCGCACGATCTTGATGCTCGACATGAGGAACGAGACGACCAGCAGGACGACTGGCAGAATGCCGAATAATGCCATGATGAGGGCCCCTCCCCGGGCGATGGGCGTTATAATGTAGACAATGGGGGCGGCTTCCAAGCAAAATCGCGAGATGCCGCCGCTCCCCGATTTGCGCCTGTGCCGCTCCTTGCTCTTCCTTCCCGCGTCCAATCCGCGGGCGATCGAAAAGGCACGGGGCCTCGCCGCCGACATGGTCGTCCTAGACCTCGAGGACGCCGTGAAGGCGGCGGACAAAGCGGCGGCGCGGCAAGCGGCGGTGGAGGCGGTCGCCGAGCCGTTTCCGGGGCTCGTCGCGATCCGGATCAACTCGAAGGACTCGCTCTGGCACGCCGACGTCGAGGCGGCGCGAAGGAGCGTAGCGGACTTCGTCATCTACCCGATGACCGCGGGTCCCGAGGATATCGGCCGGACCGCCGCGGCGACCGGAAAGCCGGTTCTGGCGATGATCGAAACCGCCCGCGGCGTTCTCGCCGCCCCGGCCATCGCCGCCGAATCGGCCGGGCTGGTCGCGGGCACCAACGACCTCGCGGCCGACCTCGGACTTCGGCCGGGAGGCGCTCGGGAGGCGCTTAGAACCGGGCTTCAATCAATCCTCCTCGCCGCCCGGGCGGCGGGCGTCGCAGCGTTCGACGGGGTGTTCAACCGGCTCGACGATCCCGAAGGCTTGGAGGCGGAGTGCCGGGAGGGGCGAAGCTTCGGCTTCGACGGCAAGTCGCTCATCCATCCGAACCAGATCGAGACCGCGAACCGGCTGTTCGGCCCGTCGCCCGAGGAGGTCGAAGCCGCCCGCCTGCTGATCGCCGCGGCGACCGGCGGGGCGGAGCGCTACGATGGCGAGATGATCGAACGGATGCACGTCGAGCAGGCGCGATCGGTGCTGGCCAAGGCACGGGCGTAGGCGACACTTTCTCCTTCTCCGCATTTGCAGGGGAGGGGCTTCCTCCGGCGTCTGCCCGAGAAGCCCCTCCACCGCCTCGCGCGGACCCCCTCCCGCGGAGATCCCGGGGCGGATTGAAGGTCACCCGCGATTGCGCTTTCGATTACGCCTGTTATCGTCTCTGCCAAGCGGCCGAGCCCGGTCGCGGGGGAGACTCACGCATGCACCTTCGTCGCTTCGCCCTGACGGCCGCACTTCTGCTCGCCGGCGCCGCTTCACCCGTTCTCGCCCAGCCGGCGCATGCGCCCGCCCACGCCGCCCACGCCGACCACGCCGCCGCCGCCAAGCCGCGCTACGGCGACTTCGGGATCGATCTCGCCGCCATGGACCCGGCGGTGAAGCCGGGCGACAGCTTCTGGCATTTCGTCAACGGCAATTGGGACCGCAATACCCAGATCGCCGCCGACCGGACCAGCGCCGGAGTCGGCGTTCTGCTTGCCGACGAGGCGGAGCGGCAGGTTCGCTCCATCGTCGAAGACGTCGCGACGAACCCGGCTTCGGGCGGGTCGTCCGGCCGCCAGGTCGGCGATTTCTACGCCAGCTGGATGGACGAGGCCGGCATCGAGAAGCGCGGCACGGCGCCGCTCAAGCCGTATCTCGACCGGGTCGCGGCGGTGAAGTCGCGCTCCGACCTCATCCGGCTGTTCGCAACCCAGGGCTATACCGCTCCGGTCGGCCTGGGCATCACTCCGGATCCGGCCGATCCGACCCGCTACATCGCCGGTGCAGGCCAAGGCGGGCTCGGCCTTCCCAATCGCGATTACTATCTCCTCACCGGCGAGAAATACGATGCGATCCGGGCCGCCTATCGCGCCTATGTCGTGCATATCCACCAGCTTGCGGGGATCCCCGACGCCGAAGCGAGGGCGGACCGGATCATCGCGCTCGAGACCGCGCTCGCCAAGGTGCAGTGGGCGCCGGAGCGCCAGCGCGACATCAAGCAGATCTACAATCCGATGAACCGCGCCCAGCTCACCGAGCTCGCGCCGCAATTCGAGTGGCCGGCCTACCTCCAGGCCGCCGGCCTCGGCAAGGTCGACACCGTCATCGCCGCCGAGAAGAGCGCGATCGCCGACACCGGCAAGATGCTCGATACGGTGCCGCTGTCGACGTGGAAGGACTATGTCGCCTTCCACTTCATCCGCAGCCACGCCAACTTCCTTCCCAAGGCGTTCGACGACGCCAATTTCGCCTTCTACGGCAAGACTCTGCGCGGGCAGCCGCAGCAGCGCGAGCGCTGGAAGCGCGGAGTCCAGCTGATCAACGGCGCGCTCGGCGAAGCGGTCGGAAGCCTCTACGTCCAGCGCCATTACCCGCCGGAGAGCGACCGGCAGATGGCGGAGCTCATCCGTAACCTGCGCGCCGGCCTCGATGCGCGCATCCTGGCGTCTCCGTGGATGGATTCGTCCACCAAGGTGCAGGCGCGGGCCAAGCTCGCCGCCTTCGATCCGCGCATCGGCCACCCCGTCAGATATCTCGATTATTCGGGGCTGAAGGTGGTTCGGGGCGACCTGCTGGGCAACGTCGTCAGGTCAGAGGATTTCGAGTGGAACCGCCAGCTTTCGAGGCTCGGCAAGCCGGTCGACCGAAGCCTGTGGGAGATGACCCCGCAGACGGTGAACGCTTATTACAACCCGCTGATGAACCAGATCACCTTCCCGGCTGCGATCCTCCAGCCGCCTTATTTCGATCCTAGGGCCGACCCGGCGGTCAATTACGGGGCGATCGGGGCGATCATCGGGCACGAGATCGGGCACGGCTTCGACGACCAGGGGCGCCAGTTCGACCCTTCCGGCAAGCTTCGCGACTGGTGGACCCCCGACGCGGCCGCCCAGTTCGAGACCCGGTCCGGCCGCTTCGGCAAGCAATATGACGGCTACGAGCCGATCCCCGGAACGAAGATCAACGGCAAGCTGACCATGGGCGAGAATATCGGCGACCTGGGCGGCATCGAAATGGCCTATGCCGCCTACAAGCGCTACACGTCGGAGCATGGCGAGCCGCCGGTGATCGGCGGACTGACCGGCGACCAGCGCTTCTTCATCGCCTACGGCCAGAGCTGGCGTTCGAAGATTCGCGAGGGGGCGCTTCGCGAGCGGCTGCTCTCCGATCCGCACAGCCCGCCCGAGTACCGCGTCGACGGCGTGGTGAGGAACGTCGACGCCTGGTACAAGGCGTTCGACGTCAAGCCGGGCGACAAGCTCTATTTGCCGCCCGAAGAGCGCGTCCACATCTGGTGAAATGAGAAAAGGAGATAGTCGCAGCGACTGTCCCCTTCTTTCCCGTCGCCCCAGCGCAGGCTGGGACCCCGGGGGGGTAAAAGGCCCGGCGGTCTTCACCCCCTGGGGTCCCAGCCTTCGCTGGGACGACGAGGATTGCGCCGGCGGCTCGCCGCTCGCATTGACCGTGAGAACGACTCGCCAGCCTGGAGGACAAGCCCTTGGACCGTCGCCATTTCCTCGTTGCAAGCGGCGCCGCCGCATTGAGCCTCGCCGCCGCTCCCAAGGCGGCTTTCGCTGCGGCCGGCTCCGGCGACGCCGAGCTCAACGCCCTGTTCGAGCGCATCTTCCAGGAGAATGTCGCCAGCAGCCCGGAGCAGGCGACGTCGCTCGGGCTCGACAAGGGCGCCAATGCGGCGCTCAAGCACCGGCTTTCGCCGCGGACGCTCGAGGAGCGGGCACGCCAGCTCGCCAGGGCGCAGACCGCCCGGGCCGCCGTCGAGGCGATCGATCCCAAGACGCTGTCGCCGGCGGCGGCGCTCAACCGCGAGATCGTGCTCTACTCGCTGACTACCCAGACCGTGGCGCCGCAGCGCTTCGGGATAGACAGCGCGATCCGCCCCTATCGGATCTTCCAGCAGGGCGGCGCCTATTTCTCGGTTCCCGACTTCCTCAACACCGCGCATACGGTGAACGCGAAGGAGGATGCCGAGGCCTATCTCGACCGGCTCGACGCCTTCGCCACCGCGCTCGACCAGGACAGCGCCATGCAGCGGATCGAGGCGGCGCGCGGCTATGTCGCCCCGGCCTGGTCGCTCGACCTGGCGCTCGGCCAGATGGAGAAGCTTCGCGGCCAAAAGGCGGAGGACAGCTCGATCGTCCAGTCGCTGGCGAAGCGCGCCAAGGCGAAGGACATTGACGGGCGCTGGGAGCGGCGCGCGACGAAGATCGTCGAGGAGCGGGTCTATCCCGCGCTCGACCGCCAGATGGCGCTGGTCCGGGAGCTCCGGCCGGCGAGCCAGCCGGGCGACGGCATCTGGCGGGTGCCGCACGGCGACGAGATCTACCGCGTGGCGCTGGAGCAGGCGACGACGACCAAGTTCAGCCCCGACGAAGTTCACCGCATGGGCCTTCAGCAGGTGGCGGAGATCAGCGCCCAGCTCGACAAGATCCTGCGCACCCAGGGCATGACCCGCGGCGGAGTGGGCGCCCGGCTTGCGGCGCTCAACGTCGATCCGTCGCAGCTTTATGCGAACACGGACCCGGGGCGGGCGGAGCTGATCGCAAGCCTCAACGCGGGCGTGAAGGAAATGTACTGCCGGCTGCCGCAGGCGTTCGCGACTCTTCCCAACGCGCCGCTGGAGATCCGCCGGGTACCGCCGGAAATCCAGGACGGCGCCTCGAACGGCTATTACAACCGCGCCTCGCTCGATGGGTCGAGGCCGGCCATCTACTTCATCAACCTGAAGGACACCGGCGACTGGCCGAAATATTCGCTTCCCTCGCTGACCTATCACGAAGGAGTACCGGGCCATCACCTGCAGATCAGCCTGGCCCAGGAATCGCGCGACATCCCGACCCTTCGCAAGACCGGCTTCTTCAGCGCCTATTCGGAAGGCTGGGCGCTCTACGCCGAGCAGCTCGCCGACGAGCTCGGCGCCTACAAGTCGCCGCTGGAGCGGGCGGGCTATCTCCAATCCTTCCTGTTCCGGGCGGCGCGCCTCGTCGTCGACACCGGCCTTCACAGTCAGAAGTGGAGCCGGGAGAAGGCGACCGACTATCTCGTCGAGACGACCGGCTTCGCCCGGCCGCGCTCGCAGCGCGAGGTTGAGCGCTATTGCACCCAGGCCGGGCAGGCGTGCAGCTACAAGGTCGGCCACATGGCGTGGACGCGGGCACGCAAGCGCGCCCAGGCGCTGCTTGGCGCCCGCTTCGACCTGAAGCAGTTCCACGAAGTGCTGAAGGACGGGGCGATGCCGCTCACCATCCTCGAGCGCCGGGTGGAGGAGCGGGCGCGGGGCAGGGCGTAGATTTCCCTCTCCCCCGGGGGAGAGGGAGTATCGGTCCTAGAGGACGAAGTCGGACGCGACCAGGGCGGCGGTCTGGCCGGTCATGTTCACCTGCACGTAGAAGTCGGCGGTGCCGTCGCCGTTGAGATCGCCTTCGACCGCGTAGCTGGTTCCTTCGAGCTGGTAGGCGCGAAGCTCGCCCGCATTGTGGCTGAAGGCGTTCGAACCGATGAAGGTGAAGGCCTGGTCTCCCGCAGCCTCCGGATTGGCGTCGATCTCGTGGACGTCGATCTTGTCCCGGGACTGCTCGAAATCGGCGATCGTGTCGAAGCTTCGGAGCGTCGACTCGTCCGCCGACCGGTAGACGAAGAAATCCGAGCCGAAACCGCCGCGCAGATTGTCCGCGCCGGCGCCGCCGAGAAGATAGTCGTCGCCGCCCAGGCCGTAGAGCGAGTCGTTGCCGTTATTGCCGACGAGAGCATCGCCAAGCTGGCCCCCCGCGATCGAATCGTTGCCGGCGCCGCCGAACACCTGGAACTTGCCGTCTCTCTCGGCGAGCCCGTTGAAGGTCAGGGTCTCGTCGGAAAGCAGTCCGGCGGCGAGCACGTCCAGAGTTTCGCCGCGCGCGACGTTCGCGTCGTTCGTGACGATCTGGTAGCTGACATGCTGAGTTCCGCCCAGGGCGGTGCCGCTGAACAGGGTCAGGCGCTCGATCCCGGCCAAGCTGGTCGGAGTGAGCGTGAGATTGTAGTTTCCGAGCAGGGCGACGACGTCGAACCCGGTGTCGCCGCTGATCATGTCGCCGGTCGAGAAGGCGCCGCCGAGATAGAAATAGTCGTCGCCCCCGCGACCGCTCGCCGAATCCTCGCCGCCCTGCGAGAGGTCGAACACATCGTTGCCCTCGGTGCCCGAAATGGCGTCGTCGTCCACCGTTCCCGAAAGATGGTCGCCGGGCGACGACACTCCGATGACCGTGACCGTCACCGTCACCTCCTCGCTGCCCGCGAGGCGATAGGTGAAGCTGTCGTCCGCCTGAGTGTTCGTGGCCCCGCTTCCGCCGACGAGATAGTCGAAGGCGTGGTTGGGGTCGTAGCGGTAGGTGCCGTCCGCATTCACCGTGAGCAAGGCTCCGGAGGCAAGCTCGACGGTCTGACCCACGTTCGCCGTCTGGCCGTTCACTTCGGTGAGCGTGATCGGGCCGTCCGGGTCCGAGTCAGGCCCGTTGCCGTGATCGTCGAACAGGTTGCCGACCGTCGCCGAATTCTCGAGCGTGTAGAGCTGGTCGGGGACCGCGACGGCGGGATCGTCGACGGCGGTGAGGGTCAAGGTGGCGCTAACCGTCTGGCTGGTGCCGCCGTCGCCGTCGGTGAGGGTGAAGGCGATGGTCCGATCCCCCTCGACCGGAGAGTCGGAATAATTGGCAAAGGCGATCGAGCGGGTCAGCTCCTGGACGAGATCGGGGGTCGCCTGGTCGGTGAGCGTGATGACGAGCGGCGTGGAGGGGTCGACGCCGCCGGAGATCGAGCCGATCCGGACATAGGTTTCGGGATCGTCCGAGCTGCGGTAGAGAATGTCCTGCTCGGAGATGACGAACACTCCCTCGACCACCTGCAACCGGTCGTTGGAGCCCGCTCCTGCGGTGAACTGGACGGTGAGGGTGCCGCCGGCGAAATTGGGCGAATCGGGATCGGCGACGGTGGCGTCCGGGGCGATCCGCGTCGGCGCATCATTCTCGGTGTAGCCGAGCGACGTGTCGGTACCGGCGCCAGAGCCGTTGAGATCGACCTGAGGGGGAGAATTCGCAACCATCCGATTATTCCCGAAAATAAGCGCCCGCGCGCTCCCAAAGAGGCGCGCGCGAAGCCAGTGCGTGCGCAATGGCAGATCGCGGCGCCGGTGGCTACGTCCCGAATGCGAACGCCTATCCGCCTGGAGGCGGGACATGACGGCATGACGCCGCCGCTGCTTCTGCTATCGACGGTCGTATGAGATGGCTCTGGGTCTTCGCCCCCATCGCGGCGGTCGTGCTTGGAAGCGCGATTCCGCCGCGCGAGGTGGACGCGCCGAAGCTCGCCTACGAAGACGTGACCTGCCCGTCAGGCGGCTGCCGGCCGCTTCCCGGCCCGTCCCGGCCCCCGCGGCAGCGCGGCGCTCCCGCCTCCGCTCCGGTGGCCGGCGGGGATATTCGAGTGCTGGTCAGCATCCCGCAACAGAAGGCCTGGGTGTTCCGAGGCGGCACGCTGATCGCCACCTCGCCCGTCTCGACCGGCCGGCCGGGGCACGAGACTCCCGCCGGCACCTTCCCGATCCTCCAGAAGCAGGTCCACCATCGCTCGAACCGCTATTCGAATGCGCCCATGCCCTACATGCAGCGGCTGACCGCCTACGGGATCGCGCTCCATGCCGGGGCGCTTCCGGGCTATCCCGCGAGCCATGGCTGCATCCGGCTCCCCCACGCCTTCGCCAAGCGGCTCTACGGCCTGACCGGCCCCGGCACGCGGGTGACGGTGACCCGGGCCCGGCCGCGCTCCGCCGCTTTGGCCGCCCGGCTCGGTTAGCGGGGCGATGAATTTCGACGATCAGCTGCGCCGCTATTTCGGAACCGCCGACCTTGCCGCCGCGACTCCCGCCGCGCTCGAGGCCGGAGTCGAACGGATGAAGGTGGATCTCGGGCTGGAGACGGACCGCGCTAACCGCTTCGCCCTCTGGGCGCTGCTTCACATGCTCGGGGCGGCGCCGGACCTCGACGCCGCGTTCAACGACGAAGCCGACCGCGAGGCGGCGCGCAACTTCATGGACCTGGCGGACCAAGCGGGAGAAGCCTAGCCAAGCCTAGCGGGTGACCATCGCGCCGCCTATAGAAGCCCCCCGAATCCTGAAGAGACTCATATGGACATCCGCCTCGGCTTGACCTTCGACGACGTGCTGCTTCAGCCCGGCGCCTCGTCGGTGCTGCCGAGCCAGGCCGATACGTCCACCCAGGTCACCCGGGAGATCAGGCTCAACATCCCGATCCTCTCCTCGGCGATGGACACCGTGACCGAGGCCGACATGGCCATCGTCATGGCCCAGATGGGCGGGCTCGGAGTGCTCCACCGCAATCTGACGGTCGAGGAGCAGTCGGCGGCGGTCCGGGCGGTGAAGAGGTTCGAGAGCGGGATGGTGGTGAACCCCATCACCCTCACGCCCGAGCGCACCCTGGCCGAGGCGCTGGAGCTGATGAAACGGCACCGCATTTCGGGCATCCCGGTGACGGAGAAGGACGGCCGCCTCGTAGGCATCCTCACCAACCGCGACGTCCGCTTCGCCGAGAATCCGCTCCAGCCGGTGGCGGAGCTGATGACCCGCGACAATCTCGCCACGGTGGGCCCCGGGGTAAGCCAGGAGGAAGCCCGGCGGCTCCTTCACCAGCGGCGGATCGAGAAGCTCATCGTGGTCGATGAAGCCGGGCGCTGCACCGGTCTGATCACGGTCAAGGACATGGAGAAAGCGGTCACCTATCCCAGCGCGACCAAGGACGGGTCGGGGCGGCTTCGCGTGGCGGCGGCGACGACCGTCGGCGACAAGGGCTTCGAGCGTTCGGAAGCGCTGATCGACGCCGAATGCGACCTCATCGTCATCGACACCGCTCACGGCCACAATGTCGACGTCGCCGCCGCGGTCGAGCGGATCAAGCGGGTCTCCAACCGGGTCCAGATCGTCGCCGGCAACGTCGCGACCGGCGAAGCGACGCTAGCCCTGATCGGCGCCGGCGCGGACGCGGTGAAGGTCGGCATCGGCCCCGGCTCGATCTGCACCACCCGGGTCGTCGCCGGAGTCGGCGTGCCGCAGCTCACCGCCATCCTCGATTCGGCCGAGGCGGCGGCGGCTAGCGGAACGCCGATCATCGCCGACGGAGGACTTCGGACCAGCGGCGACCTCGCCAAGGCGCTCGCCGCCGGCGCCTCGACGGTGATGGTCGGCTCTCTCCTCGCCGGAACCGAGGAAGCGCCGGGCGAGACCTTCCTCTACCAGGGCCGGGCGTACAAATCCTATCGCGGCATGGGCTCGGTCGGAGCAATGGCGCGCGGCTCCGCCGACCGCTATTTCCAGCACGACATCAAGGATCAGCTGAAGCTCGTTCCCGAGGGGATCGAGGGCCAGGTTCCCTACAAGGGCCATGCCCGCGACGTCATCCACCAGCTCGTCGGCGGGGTGAAGGCGGCAATGGGCTATACCGGATCGGCGAATCTCGACGAACTCCGCGCCAAGGCGCGGTTCGTCCAGATCACCAATGCCGGCCTTCGCGAGAGCCACGTCCACGACGTCGCCATCACCCGCGAGGCCCCCAATTACCCGACGTCCGGCTAGGCCGGCGATGAGTCCAGGCCCTCAGCGATGACGCCGTCGGCGCGCGTGCAGGCGGCGATCGAGATACTGGACGAGGTGGTCGCCGCCGCGCGGAGCGGGGGCGCCGCCGCCGACACGCTCGTCTCGCGCTATTTCTCGACCCGCCGCTACGCCGGATCGAAGGACCGCCGGGCGGTGCGCGAGCACGTCTACCGGGTGATCAGGGCATGGCCGGAGCCGCCGCGCTCCGGTCGGGACGGAATGCTCGCCCTCGCCGCCGCCGAGCCGGAGCTGGCCGCGCTGTTCGACGGCCTGGGACACGGGCCGGCCGCGATCGACGGCGCAGTGCCGGAGCCGGTGGGCGGCATCGTGCCGGCGTGGCTTGCCGGACGCATGGATCCCGCCGTCGGGCCCGACGAGTGGCCGGCCTTCCTCGAGCGCGCGCCGCTGGACCTGCGGGTCAACCGGCTGCGCGCGACCCGCGAAGAGGCGCTCGCCGCGCTTCCCGCCGCCGTCGCGACGCCGCTTTCGCCGCTCGGCCTGCGGTTGCCGGAGGGGAGCCGGGTGGAGGACGAGCCCGCCTGGAATGGCGGTTTCGTCGAGATCCAGGACGAAGGAAGCCAGCTACTCGCCCTCGCCTGCGGAGCGGCCGCGGGAATGACCGTCGTGGACCTTTGCGCCGGGGCGGGCGGGAAGACCCTCGCACTGGCGGCGGAGATGGCGAATTCCGGCCGGCTGGTGGCGACCGACACGGATCGGACGCGCCTGTCGCGTATGGCGCCGCGCCTCGCCCGTGCGGGAGCGACCCTGGTCGAGCCTCGGCTGCTCGATCCGGGGCGGGAGCGCGAGGCTCTGGCGGACCTCGCCGGTTCGGCCGACATCGTCCTGGTGGACGCGCCCTGCTCCGGGACCGGAACCTGGCGCCGAAATCCGGAGCTGCGCTGGCGGCTGGACGAAGCCAGGCTGGGCCGGCTCGTGAAGCTCCAATCCTATCTCATCGACCTTGCGTCCGTACTGATTCGACCGGGCGGTATTCTCGTCTACGCGGTCTGCTCGCTTCTGGCCGAGGAGGGGCGGGAGCAGGCGGCTGCCTTCACGGAGCGTTCGGGGATGCTTCCGCAGGACCTGCCGATGTCGGCCGGACGGGCCGCCGGAAGCGGCCTTCTTCTCACCCCCGCCCGAGAGGGGACGGACGGGTTTTTCGTCGCGCGCTGGAAGGCCCCGTGCTAAGCCTTCGCGCTACAGGCCAATGGAGTATCTGATGCGTCTCACCCCGATCGCCCTTACCGCCGCGATCCTTCTCGCCACCGTCGGAAGCGCCGGTTGGGGACAGAAGCCCGACGACCAGATCGACGCCCGTTCGATCGCGCTCACCCAGCAGGCGCAGGCGCTCTCCGGCCAGGGCCGCTTCCAGGAGGCGACCGACCTGCTGGAAAGCGCTCTCGCCGTCGATCCGCGCAACCGCCAGGCCTATATCGCCCTGGGCCGCGCCGCGCAGGGAGAGAAGCTTCCGGGCAAGGCGATCAAATTCTATCTCGAGGCCCTGAAGCTCGAGCCCAACGATCTGACCGCCCTCCAGGGCCAGGGCGAGGCCCTGGTCCAGCGCGGTGCGGTGGAGCGTGCGAAGCGCAATCTCGAGCGGATCCGTTCGCTGTGCAAGGGGGCGTGCCCGCAGGCGACGACGCTCGCGGCCGCGATCGCCAAAGGCCCGCCCCCCGAGGTGCTGACCGCGCAGCGGCCGGACGTGGGCGCACCGCAGAAGGAGTAGCACGGCTGTCGGCGAGCGGGCTCGCGGTGCCGGAGGCTCTGCCAGATACGACCTTCTTTTTCCGTCATGCTGAACGCGTTTCAGCATCCAGCCTCGAGCCGCGGGCGGGCGGAGAATTGGATCCTGAAACGAGTTCAGGGTGGCGGTAAGATCATTCGCGGCGCTTCAATCCCGCCGCTCTGGGCGTCCATCGCACGGGCCACCGCGACGAATTCCTCCACCGTCAGCGTCTCCGCGCGCCGCTGAGCGTCTATCCCGACCGCGTCGAGGGCGGCGAGGGCGCCTTCCAGCCCCTTGAGGCTCTGGCGAAGCATCTTGCGGCGTTGGCCGAAGGCGGCGGCGGTGAGACGCTCCAGGGTCGCGGCGCGTACGCCGTCGGGCGCGGGTTTCGGCACGAGATGGACGACCGCGGACATGACCTTGGGCGGTGGGACGAAGGCCGAGCGGTGGACCTTCATCGCCAGCCTCGGCACGCTTCGCCACTGGGCGAGGATGGCGAGGCGGCCATAAGCGCCGGTGCCGGGCGCCGCGACGATCCGCTCCGCCACTTCGAGCTGGAACATGAGGGTCAGCGACGCCCACCAGGGCGGCCAGGCTTCCCCGCCGAGCCAGCGGACGAAGAGGGCGGTTCCGACATTGTAGGGCAGGTTGGCGGCGACATGGGCGCCCGCGCCCGCCTCCGCGGCCTCGTCGACGGCGAGGGCATCGCCCGCGATCACCCGAAGCCGCCCGTCCGCCGCCTCCGCCACCTCGGCCAGCGCCGGAAGGCAGCGGCGGTCGCGCTCGACCGCGACGACCTCGGCGCCGGCGCGGAGCAAGGCGCGGGTGAGGCCGCCGGGGCCCGGCCCCACCTCATAGACCCGCGCGCCGGCAAGATCGCCGGGAACCCGGGCGATTCGGTCGAGAAGCTGCTCGTCGAGAAGGAAGTTCTGGCCGAGCGCCTTGCTCGCGGCGAGGCCGTGGCGGGCGATAACCTCGCGGAGCGGGGGAAGGGGCCGCAAGGGGAGGGGACCTAGGCCGGACAGAGGCGCCCGGCGCAGGCGGCCGCCATGGCGAGGGCGGCGATCATCGCGCCCGGCTCGGCGCGATCCTGCCCGGCGATGGCGAAGGCGGTGCCGTGATCGGGCGAGGTCCTGACGATCGGCAGGCCCAGGGTCATGTTCACGCCGTCGTCGAAATGGAGGGTCTTCAAGGGGACGAGCGCCTGGTCGTGATAGAGGCACAGAGCCGCGTCGTAGCCGGAGCGGAAGCGGGCGTGGAACATCGTGTCGGCGGCGTGCGGGCCGGTGACCTCGGCATCCTCCTCGCGAAGCCGCTCGATCGCCGGCTCGACGATGTCGATCTCCTCGCGCCCCAGCGCTCCGCCTTCGCCGGCATGGGGATTGAGGCCGGCCACGGCGAGACGCGGGCGCTCAATCCCGAACAGGCGGCGGAGGCCGCGGATGGTGGTCCGGCCCTTGGCGACGATCAGCTCGGTGGTCAGGAGGGCCGGGACGTCGCGAAGGGCGACGTGGGTCGTGACCGGAACCGTTCGAAGGGTCGGCCCGGCAAGCATCATCGCCACCTTGTCCGGAGCGACTCCGCACCGCTCCGCGACGAACTCGGTCTGGCCGGGATGCGAGAAGCCGACCGCATAGAGCTGCGCCTTGGAAACCGGACCGGTCACCAGAGCCGAGGCGGCGGCCGAGCGGGCAAGCCCGACGGCGAGCTCGAGCGCGTCGAAGGCATTTTGCGCGCCGTCGAGCGTGGGGCGGCCGGGCACGACCTCGCTGCCTCGGTCGATCCGGATCACCGGCAGGGCATGGTCGAACGCCGCCTCCGCCTCCGCGGGATCGGAGACGATCGCGAGGGGACCGCCCCACACCGCCGCGACGGCCTCGGCGGACCCGACGGCGAAGAAGCAGGGAAGGCGCTCGGCCCGCCGCCTTTCCCACGCCTTGGCGACGATTTCCGGGCCGATCCCGGCCGGGTCGCCCAGGGCTACCGCGAGCGGCTTGGGCAAAGCCGCCGGCTCAGCGATAATCGACGACGGCGTCGCGGCGAAGGTCGCGAAGGTAGCGCCGGGCCCGCAGATTGACCCGGTCCTCGGCCATCTGGTTGTAGATGGTTTCGTAGCTGACCTCGTTGACCGGCGGCGGATCGTCGCGGCCGCACAGGACGAGGACGCTGACCCGGTCCTGGACCGAGCCGAAGGGCGAGGTCGCCTGGCCGATCTGGAGACCGAGCAGCGCCGGCTGGAGCGCCGGCGGAAGGTCGCGCACCTTGACCTGGTCGTTGGTGACGACCTCGGCCTTGATCGCGGCCGCGGCGGCCTCGGCGCCGCCGCATCCGCCCATCGACTGGGTGGTCGCGACCAGCTGCTGGACGCGCTGCTGAGCTTCGGGGCGCGGCGTGTTGGGGGCGAAGGCGATCGTCATCTGCTTGAGGCTGAGCAGGGCGTCGCGCGGATCGGCGGTGAGGATCTGGCGGGTATCGCCGACCGAGAGGACGGAGTAGCCGCCGGGAATGGCGATGGGATCGCTGACCGCTCCGACCGGAAGGGTGCGGACCGCCGACGAGAGCGGATCGGGAAGCTGCTCGGCGCGGACCCAGCCGAGCTCGCCGCCGCGTGCCGCCGTCGAGGCTTCCGAGAACTGGCGGGCATAAGCGAGGAAGGAGCCGCCGCCGCGAAGCTGCTGGACGATCCGCTCGGCATTGGCGCGGGCCTGAGGCGCGGTTTCGGGAGTCGCGGAAAGGAAGATCTCGGAGACCTTATATTCCTGCGCGCCCTTCGAGGCGTTGAGCCGCGCGATCACCGACTTCACCTCGTCCTCGCTGATGTTGACGAACGGCTCGATGCGGTTGCGGAGAAGCCGGCTCCAGGCCATTTCGCCGTGGATCTGGCGCTTCACCGAATCCGCCGACGATCCCTTCGAGCGGAGGAAGGCGTCGAACTGCTGGGGGTTCTGCTGGAAGCTCTGGGCGTAGCGGGCGAAGAACTGGTTGATCTCCGCCGGAGTGATCTTGATGTCGTGCTGCTCGGCGGCCTGGATCTGCAGCGTCTCGTCGACGAGGTTGCGGAGCACCTGCTCGCGCAGGCGCTGCATCTCGTCGGGCTGCACCTGGCCGCCATTGGCGAGGACGATGAGGGCGAGGCGCTGGTCGACGTCGGTACCGGTGATGACGGTGCCGTTGACGATCGCGGTGGCCTTGCGGACGTTGACGTCGGTGTCGCCCAGGAAAGAGGGATCGGTCGGCAGGTAGAGTCCCGGGACAGCGGCGGTCGGGCCGGCACCCGCCGGCTGGGCGGCCGGCGCCGCGGTAGGCGCGGCCGGGGCAGGGCGGCGCGCCGGAGCCGCCGCGGGGGCGCTCGTCCGAACCGCCGGCTTGGTCGCGGGGCGGGTGCCGGACTGCGCGAGGGCGGCGGCGGCCGTGACCGTACCCGCCAGCAGCAGAGCCGCCCTTTTGAAAGTGCCGAGCTTCATCATTCCTCCAGTAAAAGCAGGCCCCTGCTGCCCGAAACAGGCTGAACCGCAGCTTACGCCCCGCCGCTGCCGTCTAACGCTTTTAGCGACCGAGATTCTTCAGCGCCACCCGGAACAGGAAGGTGTTCCCCCGCCGGAAGTCGCCGGTCGTGTCATAGTCGCGCCGCCACGTCACCCCTATTTCGATACAGTCGTCGTCGTAGCTGATGCCGAGGCGGTGGCGGACCGGCTCGTAGCCGTCGGCGCTCGACAGCGGGTCTTCGCGCCGGCTGGTGAGGTCGATCGTCGTCGAACCGAAGATCGACCAGTAGCGGGCGAACCTCACTCGGCCGCCGAGGCGGATCTCCTCGCGGTCGCGAAGATCCTCCAGCGTCTTGTCGATGTTCCGGTCGAGCCGCAGATAGCCGATCGTGGCGTAGGTCTGGCGGCCGCCGACGACGGCATCGATCTCGTTGCGGCGCACGGCGAGATCGTCCTTGTCGAGCCGGAAACGGTGGACGAGGTTGAGCTTGCGGCCGAGCTTGACGGTGGTGCGACCGACGAAGTCCGAGAAGCGGCCGGAAAGGCCGGTCCCGGGCGGAAGGATGCTCGGCTTGGTGTCGAGCCGGTAGCTCTGCCCGATCGTGGTGCGCACGGCGATGCCGGGAATGTCGACGCCCCAATCGACTCCGTAGGTGACCCGGGCGCCGTCTTCCCACCGGTCGTAGCCGGGGAAGCGGTTGAGCGCGAACAGGTTCGAATCCTCGAGGTCGACCGAGCGCGCATCCTCGTTGGGGATGTCGAGATTGTTGACCGGCGGCGAGGCGACGAACTGGAGGCGCGGCGTGAGCCGCTGGGTTCCGCCCATGAACGGGCCGATCAGCGGCCAGCGTATCTCGCCGGCGAGAGCCGCGATCGCCCGCCCGTGCCAGCCTTCGGTGCCGCGATAGGAGGGGGTGCTGGTCAGGAGCGTGTCGCCGGTATGGTAGGCGTCGCCGCGGGCATAAGCGGTGAGGATCAGCTCCTGGCCGAGCGGTGTGAGGCTGCGATGCTCCCATTGCGCGGACACGAAGGCGCGCTGGGTGTCCTGGCCGCCGGTGCGCAGGATGGCGAGGCTGTTCGCCTGGACCTCCAGGCGTCCGCCCGCAAGCAGGGTCGGAAGCCGCCAGCGGGCGTCGATGGCGGGGAGGACGAAGGGCTGCTGGCCGCCTCTGTCGGTCGAGCGCAGGCCCTGGAAAGCCCAGCCGGCGATCGAGACGTAGCTGTCGCTGTCGATCCGCTCGGCGTTCACGAACGAGCGCAGGCGGACGTCGCGGGAGATATCGTAGCGGCGAAGGAAGGTGCGGTCGGTGACGTAGCGGCCCGAGGCGGTGACGGTCCACAAGGGGCCGAGCTGGAACCGGCCATTGCCTTCCAGATAGGCGCGGAAGCCTTCGTCGCGAACGGCCGAGGTCGTGCCGAGCGGGATCCGCGATCCGTAGGTGCCGAAGCCCGCCACCCGGAAGGCGCCGAGGCTGGTGATCTGGCGATATTCTGCCTCGAGCATCGGAAGCACCCCGGTGTAGAGGTGGGGCGTGACGGTGAAGTCGCGGTTGGGCGCGATCTTCATGTAATAAGGGACGGAGACCTCGAGGCCGTTGCGGTTGCTAAGGCGTATGTCCGGCACGAGAAGGCCGGTGCCGCCGCCGCCGCTTCCGTCCGGGTGCGACAGGAAGGGCAGGGCGACGATCCGGGTGCCGAGCAGATTGAGGCCGGCGCCTTCGTAGCGGATCCGCTTGCGGTACGGATCGTGGACGACCTTGACCGCGGTGATCTGCCAGGTCGGGTTCTTCGGGCAGCCGGAAGGGCTGATCACGGCGCAGGGCGAATAAGCGGCGCGGTAGAGCGTCGTGTAGCCGTCGCGGCGCTCCGCCTTCACCGCCGCGATCCGGCCCCCGTCCTCGAGCACGAGAAGCATGTTCTCGGCGACGGCGTTCTTCATCGCGTCGGTGAGGACGATGCTGTCCGCATAGGCGGTATGGCCTTCGGGGGTGACGAGGCGGACGTTTCCTTCCGCGCGGGCCTGGTCGGTCTTGCGGTTCCACACGACGCGGTCGGCGCGAAGGTTGTTGCCCTCGCTGTTCATCCGGACGTCGCCGCTGGCGGTGACGACGTCGGCCTCGTTGTCGTAGACCAGCTCGCTCGAGCTGAACGCGACCTCGCGCGGCTCGCCTTGGGCCGGCGTGGGCGCAGGCGCAGGGACTGCCGGGTCGGCGAGCGCGGGAGTCGCGCGCTTGGGCTCGTCCTGCGCGAAGGCGGGAACCGGCGCGGCGAGCAGCAGGGGAAGCCCCGTGAGGCAGATGAGGTTGAGCTTCTTCACATTCCCCGCCGCTCAGAGGTACGCGCGACCGGCGCCGCCTATCGCACCGGAAGCCGTCCGCCGCAATGGCGCCCTTCCGCATCGGCGCGCGGCATATCGGCTCTTTGCAAGCCGCCGCTCGTTTGCCTAGAGGACTTGCAAGGGATTTGCGCCGATTGCGCCCCAACTATTTCAGGAGTTCCTCCGGCTTATGAAGATCAGCTTCGCTCCGCAGCGCCCCGCCGGCGCCTACGCCCTCGCCATCCCGGTCTGGGCCGACGACATGCTGAACGACCGGCTCCAGTCGATCGCCGAGCCGGCGCGGTCCCTCGTCGCCCGTGCCGCCGAAGCCCAGCGTTTCGAGCGCGAGGCGGGAGCGGTGGCCGAGACCTTCATCGAGGACGGCGACCAGGTGCGCCGGCTGCTGCTCGTCGGACTCGGCAGCAACCGCGACGAGCAGGCGGTGTTCGAGCGGGCCGGCGGAGCGCTGACCGCGCGTCTGCTTACCTCGGGCGAGACGCGGCTCGTCGTGGACCTGACCGGCCTCGGCCTGGGCGACGACGCCGCAGCCCGGCTGGCGTTCGGAGCCGCGGCGCGGGCCTGGCGCTACGATCCCTATCGCACCAAGCTCGCCAAGAAGCAGAAGCCGACGCTCGAGAGCGTCACTCTGGTCGGCGGGGGCGACGGGTCGGAGGATTCGTGGGGCCGCCGCTCCGCTTTGGTCGACGGCCTTTCCTTCACCCGTGAGCTGGTGACGGAGCCGGCCAACATCATCTACCCGGAAAGCTTCGTCGAGCGCGCCCGCGCCCGGCTGGAGCCGCTCGGCTGCCAGATCGAGGTGCTGGACGAAAACCAGATGGCGGAGCTCAAAATGGGCGCGCTCATCGGAGTCGGCCAGGGGTCGGTCCGTCCGCCGCGGCTGCTCGCCATCCGCTGGAACGGCGGACTCGCCGGGGCCAAGCCGATCGTCTTCGTCGGCAAGGGGATCACCTTCGACACCGGCGGGATCTCGATCAAGCCGGCCGCCGGGATGGAGTCGATGAAGTGGGACATGGGCGGCGCGGGCGCCGTCGCCGGAACGATGGTGGCGCTCGCTTCGCGCAAGGCCAAGGCCAATGTCGTGGGGATCTGCGTGCTCGCGGAGAACATGCCGGACGGAAACGCCCAGCGGCCCGGCGACGTCGTCACCTCTATGTCCGGCCAGACCATCGAAGTGATCAACACCGACGCCGAGGGGCGGCTCGTCCTTTCCGACGCGATGACCTGGGCTCAGCGCCAATATCGTCCGGACGTCCTGGTCGACCTCGCCACCCTCACCGGAGCGATGATCATCTCCCTCGGCCACGAATATGGCGGAATGTTCTCGAACGACGACGGCCTCGCCGGCCAGCTCGATTCGGCGGGCAGGGCGACGGGCGACAAATTGTGGCGGATGCCGCTCGGCGAGCCGTACGACAAGCTGATCGAGTCGCCGATCGCCGACATGAAGAACGTCGGCCCGCGCGAGGGCGGATCGATCACCGCGGCGGTGTTCCTGCAGCGCTTCGTCGAGGCGGGGGTGAAGTGGGCGCACCTCGACATCGCCGGGATGGTCTGGTCCGACAAGGCCGCCCACCTCTACGACAAGGGCGCCACCGGCTTCGGAGTCGCCCTTCTCGACCGCTTCGTGGCGGACAATTTCGAGCATTGAGGTGGGGCGGCGACCTCGAGCGATGTTCTCGGCTGCTGACCGTGCGCGCTGATCGTCACCCCGGCGAAGGCCGGGGCCCAGGAACGCCGATGCTCGCGGATAGTCTCGATGTTCCGTGTTCATGGGTCCCGGCCTTCGCCGGGATGACGGCAGGGGCTGGGGCGACGCTCTTGTGATCGTCGACTTCTACCACCTCACCTCCACGCCGCTGGAGCGGGTGCTCCCAGCGATTTGCGAGAAGGTCCTCGCGAAGGGCGAGCGGATGGTGGTCGTGGCGGAACCGGGCCTGCTGGCGCGGCTCGACGAGCAGCTTTGGACTTACTCGAAGGACTCGTTCCTCCCCCACGGCCGCGAGGGCGGGGAGCGCCAGCCGATCCTCCTCTCCGAAACGGCGGACTCGGCCGGCGGCGCCGCCAATGTCGCTTTGGCCGACGGGGAGTGGCGGGACGAAGCGCTCGGCTTCGCGCGCGCCTTTTACTTCTTCGACACCGGCCACATCGACTCCGCCCGAGGCGCCTGGCGGGCGCTCAAGGGAAGGGCGGAGATCGAGTCGCGCTATTGGAAGCAGGTCGAGGGGAAGTGGGTCCAGGGGCCCTGACGTCCTGGTCCTTCGCCGCAAGCCGAAGGTCTCACGCAGAGAACGCAGAGACGCAGAGAGGCCGGCATTGCGCCGACTTCGTGCCACTCAACCGGCGAAGCCGCTGATGGGGCTGCGCCCATGAGATGACACGGCGGCGGCTTCGGGCACGGCCTCTCTGCGCCTCTGCGTTCTCTGCGTGAACATCCCACGCTCGACCCGGTACAAAGCCCGCCAACCTTGCGCCGCAGCCCGGGCACCCCTAGAGAGCCGCGCAAATCCCACCCCTATTTGGAGCTTTGCCGGCCATGGCGACCGAACGCACTTTCTCGATCATCAAGCCCGACGCGACCCGCCGGAACCTGACCGGCGCGATCACCGCGAAGCTCGAGGAAGCCGGGCTGCGGGTCGTCGCCTCGCGCCGGATCCGGATGAGCCGCGAGCAGGCCGAGGGCTTCTATGGAGTCCATCGCGAGCGGCCGTTCTTCAACGACCTGGTCCAATTCATGACCTCCGGCCCGGTCGTCGTCCAGGTGCTGGAAGGCGACAACGCCGTCGCCCGCAACCGCGAGGTGATGGGCGCCACCAACCCGGACAATGCCGACGAGGGCACGATCCGCAAGCTCTTCGCCGAATCGATCGAGGCCAATTCGGTGCACGGCTCCGACAGCGCCGAGAATGCCGCGATCGAGATCGAATATTTCTTCAAGCCCGACGAGATCGTCGGCTGAACCTTAAGCCCCTCCCCTTCAGGGGAGGGGCTTAAGGTTCACTTCTTCCGCGCCGCCCAGATTGCGTCGAGGCGCGCCTGCGCGGCGGGGGGCCTGACCCGCTCTACCAGCGAAAGGCCGCGAAGCTCGACGTCGAGGCCTCCCAGCAATCCGCCGCCGTCGGCCTTGTAGCCGACGTCGTAGATCGCCGTGTCGGTGAGCGTCTCGCCACCGCTGGCGAAGCGGGTGGCGATGGCGACGGGCATCCGGGCGTCGCCGGGGCCGTCCTTCTTTCCGCCGTCCTGCGCCTTCTTCACCGCCTGCTTGACCCAGCCCGCCTCGATCCTCGGCTCGATCACCGTGTCGACGGAGCCCACGCCGAGCGATGACGGGAAGAGCAGGGTCTGGCTCTGAATCGCCTGCTCCGGATCGTGGGCCGTCAGCGCCAGCCGCTTGCCGCTGCCGGACGCCTTGAGCAGCAGGGTGTGCGAAACCTTGGCTTGCGTCGCCTCCTTCGCCTTCTCGGCGGCGCGGTCGGCCTCGTTGGCGGTGCGCTCGGAATAGCTGTTCCACAAGGCGAGGCCGGAGATGACGACGCCGACCACCGCAAGCACCTCTCCGAGGGTGATCCAGCGCCGCCGGATCGCCGCGGCCTCACGCTTCTCCTCGCTCGTCTGCCCTTCCCGGCTCATCGCGACTCCTCTCCTGCTATCGTTTCGCGGCGGGGGAGGAGCCGGGCGCAGAAGGCGTCGAGCGCCGCGGGGTAGAGCTTGTGCTCCTCCTCCAGAACCCGCGCCGCAAGCGCTTCCGGTGTGTCCCGCTCGCGTAGCTTGACCTTCGCCTGGGCGAGGACGGGTCCCTCGTCCAGCCCCTCGGTGACGAGGTGCACCGAGCAGCCCGCCCAGGATTCCCCTGCCTCGATCGCCCGGCGATGCGTGTCGAGTCCCTTGTAGGCGGGAAGCAGGGAAGGGTGGATGTTGAGGATCCGCCCCTCCCAGCCCTTGACGAAGCCGGGCGATAGCAGCCGCATGTAGCCGGCCAAAGCGACGACCTGCACGCCTTGCTCGCGAAGCGCGGCGTCGAGCAGCCCGTCGAACTCGGCGCGCGCCTTGCCGCGATGGCTCTGGGCCCAGGTCGGGATGGCGAGCCGCTTCGCCGCCACCAGGGCTCGGGCGTCCGGCTCGTTAGAGGCGACGAGGGCGAGGTCGTAGGCGCGCGGCTCGCGCCTTTTATATTCCGAGAGGGCGACCATGTTGGTTCCGCGGCCGGAGACCAGCACGCCGACCCGGACCCGATCAGCCATTGTGGGTTGCGCTCCACGCCTCGCGCGCCGACCACGTGCCGAGCGAGCCGGAGACGGTGCAACCTTTGGGCCCCGGCTCGACCCGGCCGATTCGAACGACGATCTCCCCCGCTTGGAGAAGCGAGTCGGTCACCTGTGCCACCTCGCCCTCCGGGACGAGCACGGCCATGCCGATGCCGCAGTTGAAGGTCCGCGCCATCTCCTCGGGCTCGATATTGCCCTGCGCCTGGAGGAACCCCATCAGCCGCGGCTGCGGCCAGCCGTCGGCGTCGATCCGGGCGTGGAGCCCCTCGGGGAGAACCCTCGGGATGTTCTCGAGCAGCCCGCCGCCGGTGATGTGGGCGAGCGCCGAGATTTGTCCGGCACGAACCGGCGGCAGCAACGCCTTCACATAAACTCGCGTCGGGGCGAGCAAAGCCTCGATCAGCAGCACCTCCGGGTCGAACAAGGCCGGGCGCTCCAACTTCCAGCCTTTGTCGGCGGCGAGCCGTCGGACCAGCGAGAAGCCGTTGGAATGAACCCCGGACGAGGCGAGGCCGAGAATCACGTCCCCCGCCGCCACCCGCGATCCGGTCAGGGCCTCGCCGCGCTCGACCGCTCCGACGCAGAAGCCCGCGAGGTCGTAATCGCCCTCGGCATACATGCCCGGCATCTCCGCCGTCTCGCCGCCGATGAGCGCGCAGCCCGCCTGGCGGCAGCCCTCGGCGATCGAGGCGATCACCCGCTCGGCGACATCGCCCTCGAGCCGGGCGCAGGCGAAATAATCGAGGAAGAAGAGCGGCTCGGCGCCCTGCACGACGAGGTCGTTGGCGCACATCGCGACGAGGTCGATGCCGACTCCGGCGTGGCGGTCGTGGGCGATGGCGAGCTTGAGCTTGGTTCCGACCCCGTCATTGGCGGCGACCAGGAGGGGATCGCGGTAGCCGGCCGCCTTCAAGTCGAAGAAGCCGCCGAATCCGCCCAGCGACGCGTCGGCGCCCGGCCGCGCCGTCGCCTTGGCGAGCGGCCCGATCGCCTTCACCAGGGCGTTGCCGGCGGCGATCGAAACGCCCGCCTTCGCGTAGGTATAGCTCTCGCGCTCGCTCATCGACGCCGCCTTACGACATCGCGCTTGGATTTCCACGCCCGACTCGCCAAAAGGCGGGCGTGAAGCTTGCCGGCCGAATTCCCCTTGTCGTCGCGCTCGCCGCGTTGATCGCGGTCGGCCGAGCCGACGCCCAGCTCGAAGGGGCCGACCGGGGAATCCCGCCGATCGACAGCGCGAGCACCTTCGAGGTCACCGGGATCCAGGTCGACGTGGTCGCTGCCGACGCCGACAAGGCGCGCGAGGAAGGCTGGCGCGAGGCGCAGCAGAAGGGCTGGAAGGCGCTTTGGGCCAAGACCAACGGCCGCCCCCTCGCCGAAGCGCCGGCGCTGACCGACGCCGCCCTGAACGGCATGGTCTCGGCGATCGTCGTCGAGGACGAGCAGATGGGACCCAAGCGCTACATCGCCACCCTGGGCGTGCTGTTCGACCGGGCGCGCACCGGCCAGCTCCTCGGAGTCGGCGGGGTCGTCCGCCGCTCGGCGCCGATGCTGGTCATCCCGGTGATGCAGACCGGCGGGTCGTTCCAGACCTTCGAATCGCGCAACCTGTGGCAGGCGGCCTGGGCGCGCTTCCGCACCGGCAACAGCCCGGTCGACTATGTCCGGCCGACCGGATCGGGAATCGACCCGCTGCTTCTCAACGCCGCCCAGACCCGGCGGCCCGGGCGCGGCTGGTGGCGGATGCTGCTCGACCAATATGGCGCCGCGGACGTCGTCGTGCCCGAGGTCCAGCTCAAGCGGCTGTGGCCGGGCGGGCCGGCGATCGGGATATTCACCGCCCGCTACGGCCCCGACGGCCGGGTGCTCGGACGCTTCACCCTTCGGGTCGAGAACGGCGCCGCGATCCCCAAGCTGCTCGACGAGGGGGTCCGGCGGCTCGACCTCCTTTATGCCGAAGCGCTGGCGGCGGGCGCGCTTTCGCCCGATCCGTCGCTCGCGGTCCCCGACGCGCCGGTCGCCACCGAGGTGGCGGACGAAGCGGAGGCGCAGGCGCAAAGCGCCGCCACGCCGAGCAGCGCGCCCCAGGCCGCGGCCCCCATCCCCGGAGCGGCGAACCTCGCCAGCGTCACCGTCCAGGTCGACACGCCCGATGCCGGCGCCGTGACCCGCGCCGAGATCGGGGTCAGCCGGGTCCCGGGAGTGACCTCCGCCGTCACCACCAGCCTGGCGCTCGGCGGCACTTCGGTGATGCGGGTGACCTATGCCGGCGATCCGGCTGCGCTGGCCGCCGCGCTGCAGGCGCAGGGCTGGCAGGTGAGCGGCTCCGGCGCCAGCCTCCGGATCAGCAAGGGCGGAGGCGACTAAGGTGGCGCAGATCGCGCTGCCGCTCGACTGGCCGGTGGCCGATGCCGACGAGGACTTCCTCATCTCCGACGCCAATCGGGCCGCCTTCGACCATCTGAAGCGCTGGTCGACGTGGCCGGTGATGGCGACCCTGATCACCGGCCCGCGCAAATCGGGGCGAAGCCTGCTCGGCCGGATCTTCGTCCGGAAGACCGGCGGGCGCCTGTTCGACGACGCCGAGCGGCACGACGAGGAAGCCTTGTTCCATGCCTGGAACCACGCCCAGCAGAGCCGCCGGCCGTTGCTCGTCGTGGCCGACGTGCCGGCGCCGATGTGGGACATCGCGCTTCCCGACCTTCGCTCGCGGCTCACCGCGACCCCCCATGTCCAGATCGCCGAGCCCGACGACGCCCTGCTGGCCAACCTCGTCATGAAGCTGCTCGGCGATCGCGGCGTCGCGGTACCGCCGGAGCTCGTGCAATTCCTCATACCACGGATCGAACGCTCCTATGTGGCCGTTCAGCAGGTCGTCGACGCGCTCGACCGCTCGGCCTTGTCACATCATCGACGCATGACGGTGGCAATGGCCAAGCGGTCGCTGGGCGAGGCGGGGATCATCAGAAGGGCCAGGCAGCAGGGATAATGGACGGCTCCGCTGCTCCCTCGACCACGCCCCGAGCCGATCCCCGGGCGGACTCCCCGGCCGGGTCGGGTCCGGGCGGTTTCGCGCCGCGCGAGCGCTACTTCAACCGCGAGCTTTCCTGGCTGGCGTTCAACCGGCGCGTTCTCGAGGAAGCGTCCAATCCGGCCCATCCGTTGCTCGAGCGGCTCCGCTTCCTGTCCATCTCCGGCAACAATCTCGACGAATTCTTCATGGTCCGGGTCGCCGGGCTCAAGGCGCACCGGCTGCTCGGCGTGGAGGAGACCTCGGTCGACGGGCTCACTCCGGGGCAGCAGCTGGCCGCCGTCGCGGCGGAGGCCGACCGGCTGACCGAAAGCCAGCAGAGGGTGTGGGAGGAGTTGCGCTCCGCCCTCGCCGGCGAGGGGCTGGTGGTGCTCGGCCGCAACGACCCGCTGGACTCGGAGGCGGCGGAGTTCCTCGACCGCCATTTTCGCGACCAGATTTTTCCGATCCTGACCCCCCAGGCGATCGATCCGGCCCATCCTTTTCCGTTCATTCCCAATCGCGGCTTCAGCCTGATCTTCGACCTTCGGCGCCCCGGCGGGGACACGTTGCGCGAGCTCCTGATGGTCCCGCCGAGCCTTCCGCGCTTCGTCCGGCTGCCCGGCCAGGAAGCGCGCTACATGGCGGTCGAGACGCTGATCCGCCGGAGCATCGGAACGCTCTTCCCGGGCGCGGAGCCGATGGGCGAGGGGGCTTTCCGGATCATCCGCGACAGCGACATAGAGATCGAGGAGGAAGCCGAAGACCTGGTCCGCTACTTCCGAAGCGCGATCAAGCGCCGCCGCCGCGGCCGGGTCATCCGGCTGAAGCTCGAATCGGGCATCCCTGCCGACCTTTCGGACCTGGTGAGGGAGGGGGTCGGAGCCGCCGACGCGCTGGTCTCGGAATCGACCGGCTTTCTCGGCATCGCCGACCTCGATGCGCTGTACGAAGAGGACCGGCCCGACCTCAAATTCGCCCCCTTCACCGCCCGCTTCCCGGAGCGGATCCGGGAGCATGGCGGCGATTGCTTCGCGGCGATCCAGTCGAAGGACATCGTCGTCCACCACCCCTATGAGAGCTTCGAGGTGGTGGTCGAGTTCCTGAAGCAGGCGGCGGCCGATCCCGACGTGGTCGCTATCAAGCAGACCCTCTACCGGGCCGGCAAGCAGTCGGCGATCGTGCGGGCGCTGATCGACGCCGCCGAGGCCGGCAAGTCGGTCACCGCCGTCGTCGAATTGAAGGCGCGCTTCGACGAGGAGCAGAACCTGCTCTGGGCCAATGCGCTCGAGCGGGCGGGCGTGCAGGTCGTCTACGGCTTCATCGACTGGAAGACCCATGCCAAGGTCTCGATGGTGGTGAGGCGCGAGGAGAAGGGCTACCGGACCTATTGCCACCTCGGCACCGGCAACTACCACCCGGTCACGGCCCGCTCCTATACCGACCTAAGCTTCTTCACCGCCGATCCGCGGGTCGGGCGCGACGCCGCCCAGCTGTTCAACTACATCACCGGCTACGTCGAGCCGCGCGGGCTCGAGCTGCTGGTCATGTCCCCCCACGGCCTTCGCGACTCGCTTCTCGCGCTGATCGACACCGAGACGATCAACGCCCGCGCCGGCGTTCCCGGAGCGATCTGGGCGAAGATGAACTCGCTGGTCGATCCCATCGTCATCGATCGTCTCTACGAGGCGAGCCGGGCGGGGGTCGAGATCGACCTCGTGGTCCGCGGCATCTGCTGCCTTCGGCCCGGCGTTGCCGGACTGTCGAACAACATCCGGGTGAAGTCGATCGTCGGCCGTTTCCTCGAACATGGCCGGATCTGGTGCTTCGGCAACGGCGATTGCCTGCCCAATCGCGAGGCCCGGGTCTACATCAGCTCGGCCGACTGGATGCCGCGCAATTTCGACCGCCGGATCGAATATATGCTTCCGATCGAGAACCCTACGGTCCATGCCCAAGTGCTCGACCAGGTGATGGTGGCGAACCTCATCGACACCGAGCAAAGCTGGCGCCTGATGTCCGACGGAAGCTATGAGCGGGTCTCCGAAGCTTCGGACAAGTCTTTCAATCTCCAAAATTATTTCATGACCAATCCGTCCCTGTCCGGGCGCGGCGCGGCGCTCGGCAGAAGCAGCTCGGTGCCCAAGCTCCGCTTCCGTCGGGGCGGGTAGGGTCGCGGCTATGCTTCAGGGCAGGCCCGAGGCGATGATCGACATCGGGTCGAACTCGGTTCGCCTCGTCGTCTATGCGGGCGCGCCGCGAATACCCGCCGTGGTGTTCAACGAGAAGGTTCTGGCCGGCCTTGGCCAGGGGCTTGCGGAGACGGGCGCGCTCGGCAAGGAGCCGCGCCGGCGTGCGCTCTCGGCGCTTCGCCGCTTCCGCCTCCTGGTCGAGCAGATGAAGGTGCGCGAGCCGCACGTCCTCGCCACCGCCGCTGTCCGCGACGCATCGAACGGCGCGGAGTTTCTCGAAGAGGTTCGGGCGATCGGCTTCAATCCCGTCGTGATTTCGGGCGAGGAGGAGGGGAGGCTCGCGGGCCTCGGAGTCCTTTCCGGAATCCCCGACGCCGAGGGCCTTGCAGGCGATCTCGGCGGCGGAAGCCTTGAGCTGGTCGAGGTCGGCGGCGGCCGGGCGGGCAGGAGCATCTCGCTTCCCTTCGGGGTGCTGCGCATCGGCGAGCCCGACCGCGAAGCGGAGGAGTCGATCCGCCGCCGGCTCCGCAAGGCGCTCGCCGAGTCCGGGCTGGCGAAGAGCGGCCGCGACAAGCCCTTCTACATGGTCGGAGGCTCGTGGCGCGCTCTGGCCCGGCTCGACATCATCTCGAGCGGCTATCCGCTTCCGATCACCCACCATCATGTCATGGCGCCCGAGCGGCCCGCCGAGCTGCGCAAGCTCATCGCCTCGCTCGACCAGGCCGATCCGAAGAGCCTTCGGACCCTGACCGCCTCGCGAATCCCGACCCTTCCCGCCGCCAAGCTGGTCCTGTCCGCATTGGTCGACGAGATCCGCCCGAGCGCTCTCATCGTCTCGAGCTTCGGGATCCGCGAGGGCTATCTCTATTCGGAGCTTCCGAAGGAGCAGCGCGCCCGCGATCCGCTGATCGAGGCGGCGCGCGAGGCCGGAAAAGGCCTCGGACGGTTCGGCGAGCATGGCGACCTGCTCGACCGCTGGATCGCGCCGATCTTCGACGATTCGCCGCGGCGCGCCCGGATCCGCCACGCCGCCTGCCTCCTCGCGGACATCGCCTGGGCCGCCCACCCGGACTTTCGCGCCGAGCGCGGAGTCGAGACGGCGCTCCACGACAATTGGGTGGGCGTCGACGCCTGCCAGCGGGTGATGATCGCCCAGGCCCTATTCTCGAACTTCGGCGGCGGGCGGAGCTTTCCCGACCCGGCCATCGCCGCCTTGTGCCCGCGCGACAAGCTGGAGCGGGCCGCCTTGTGGGGCCTCGCCATGCGCGTCGGCCAGCGGCTCAGCGGCGGCCTGTCCGACGGCCTCGAACGCAGCAGCCTGTCGTGCGCGAAGGGGGTCCTGCGCCTTACCCTGGGGCGCGGGCAGAGCGCGCTCTACGGCGAGACCGTCGATCGCCGGCTCAGGAAGCTCGCCTCCGCGCTCGGCTGCAAGGCGGAGGTGAAGGGGGCTTAGGACGGGGCCGATGGGTCGGAAACGTCATCCCGGCGAAGGCCGGGACCCAGGAACACGGAGCCCACAGGTGAAGGCACAGGCGACTTCTCCGGCCACGCCTTCGTTCATGGGTCCCGGCCTTCGCCGGGATGACGGTGCATATTCGCTCGATCGCCTCGCTTACTGCCCCATCTCGGTCCGGGTCATGATCATCTTACCGCCCTTGACCCCGAAGGCGAGCCGGCCTTCGACAAGGTCGAGCGCGTCGCGGCCGAATTGCTCGAAGCGCCAGCCCTCGAGGATCGAGAGGCCCTCGCGACGGCCGGCGGCGAGCAGCTCCAGCTCCTCGGAGCGGGCGATCAGCCGCGCGGCGACGTTGGTCTCGCGCGAGCGGATCTTGAGCAGCAGCTTCAAGAGATCGGCGACCAGTGCGCCTTCCTTGCCGAGTCCCGGCCGGTCCTCGCGCGGCGGCAGCTCCTCCGCCTCGAGCGGCTTCGAGTCGCGAAGCGCCGCCATCAGCCGCCCGCCAATGTCGTTCGCCGCCCAGGCCGGCGACAGGCCGCGGACCCGGGCAAGCCCCTCCTGGCCGGACGGCGGATGGGCGGCGACGTCGGCAAGGGTCTCGTCCTTCATGATCCGGCCGCGCGGCAGATTCTTGGCCCGCGCCTCCTGCTCGCGCCACGCCGCCAGCGCCTTCAGGCGGCCGAGGACGTCGGGCTTGCGGCTCGACACCCTGACCCGCTTCCACGCAAGGGCGGGATCGTTCTCGTAATTGGCCGGATTGGCGAGCCGCTCCATTTCCTCGTCGAGCCATTCGCCGCGGTTGGTGCGCCGCAGCCGTTCGAGCATCTTGGGGAAGAGCGTGGCGAGATGGGTCACGTCGCCGATCGCATAGTCGATCTGGCGCTTGTCGAGCGGTCGTCGCGCCCAGTCCGTGAAGCGCGCGCCCTTGTCCAGGGTCTTGCCGATCAGGCTTTCGACCAGGTTGGAATAGCCGACCTGCTCGCCCAGCCCGAGCGCCATCGCCGCGACCTGCGTGTCGAACAGCGGGTGAGGAGTCCGGCCGGTCAGATTGTAGATGATCTCGACGTCCTGGCCTCCGGCGTGGAAGACCTTCAGGACCTCCTCATTGTCGGTCAGCAGGTCGAGCAGCGGGGTCATGTCGATGCCCTCCGCCTTGGGGTCGATCGCGGCGGCCTCCTCCTGGTCGCCGATCTGGATCAGGCACAGATCCGGCCAGAAGGTGTTCTCGCGCATGAACTCCGTGTCGACCGCGACGAAGGGAGAGCGGGAAAGCCGGTCGCAGAGGGAGCGGAGCGACTCGGTGTCGGTGATCAGCGGGTGGATGTGCATTGCGCGCCGAATACCCACCTCTCGCCGCTACGGCAAATCGCATTCGCGTTCGATCAGGGCCAATTGAGGACGACCGCCGGCGGCCGAGGCTTGGGGGAGGGACGCTCCGGCGGGTTGGCCGCCCAGGCGAAGGTCCCGAAGCCGAGCGCGGCGAGCGGCACCGTCCAGGCGAGGTGCCGGGTCATCGTCCTGAACTTGTCGCGAACGTGGAGATAGGGGGCCATCGCCTCGACATGCCGGAGCAGCTCCTCGCTGTCGCCCGTCTCCAGCGCCGCCGCGAGTGAGCCGTCGCCGCACTTCGGCAACCCGAATTCCGCGTCGATCATCGCCTTGAGCCGAGCCGCGTCCGTGCCCGCTTGAGCCCCGGCGAGTCGGTCGAGGTCCGTCGTCGTGACGTCGAAGATGCGCAGCGAGACGGCGAAAAGGACGCCGATCGCGGCGAACCCCGCGGCCGCGCCCAAGGCCGCGACCGTCAGCCGCCCGAGATCCTCGCCCGGATCGAGCTGGCCGAGATGGGTGAGCGAGCTTCCGGCGATCACCGCGCCCGCGGTGGCGATGATCCCGCCCACGATCCACCGAGCGGTGTCGCGGAGATATTTGGTCACCTCGCCCCAGGGCGACGGCGCCGGGGGCTCCGGCGGCGTGGGCGGGGGCGGCTCCGATTCGATCCGAACGACGAGGGGTTGGGGAAGCAGCTTCACGAGCGGCGGTCAGTCGTCTCGGCGCGACGACCGGCGCGTGACGATCCGCCTCGCGACGACCGCCGCGCCGACGAGCGCCGCGGCCCGGGTGAACAGGGGGAAAGGCCATCGCCGCTTGCGCGGCGAAGCGGCGGCGACGGCCGCCTCGCCTGACGAATCCTCCGGCTCGTCCATCTTCATTCGGGGCATCGTCCGAAACTCCCCTGGCGGGCGTCGGGACGCGCCACCGGCCGCCCCACCGCCGTTGAGCGACCGCCTTAGCACAAGTCGGCGCCTTGCAACACGTGCCGGCCAAGTCACTCCTGCGCCCGGCCGTGCCTTGACAAAGTCCGGAGCCGCCGCGAAGCCGCCACATCCCTGATCCGCGCAAGCCCGAAAGCCTCCACGATGCACGCCTATCGTACTCACACTTGCGGTCAGCTCCGCGCCGCCGACGTCGGGAGCCGTGTCCGACTGTCCGGCTGGATCCACCGTAAGCGCGACCATGGCGGGGTGCTGTTCGTCGATCTTCGCGACCATCACGGCATTACCCAGATCGTCGCCAAGGCGAACAGCGAGCCGCTTCGCGCGCTCGAGCACCTGCGGGCGGAATCGGTGGTGACGGTGACCGGCGAGGTCGTCTCCCGCGGTCCCGAAGCGACCAACCCGAACCTCGCCACCGGCGAGATCGAGCTTTCGGTGGACGAGGTGATCGTCCAGTCGGCCGCCGAGGAGCTTCCCCTGCCGGTCGCGGGCGAGGCGGATTATCCCGAAGACATCCGTCTTCGCTACCGCTTCCTCGACCTTCGCCGCGAGCGGATCCACGCCAATATCGTGCTTCGCTCCAACGTCATCGCCTCGATCCGGCGGCGGATGGTGGAGGCCGGCTTCACCGAGTTCCAGACCCCGATCCTGACCGCGTCGAGCCCCGAGGGCGCGCGCGACTATCTGGTGCCCAGCCGGGTCCACCCCGGCAAGTTCTACGCGCTTCCGCAGGCGCCGCAGATGTTCAAGCAGCTGATCATGGTGGCGGGCTTCGACCGTTATTTCCAGATCGCCCCCTGCTTCCGCGACGAGGACGCACGAGCCGACCGGAGCCCGGGCGAATTCTACCAGCTCGACTTCGAGATGAGCTACGTCACCCAGGAAGACGTCTTCCAGGCGATCGAGCCCGTTCTCGCCGGAGTCTTCGAGGAGTTCGCCGCCGGCCGCTCGGTGACCCCCGCCGGCACCTTCCCGCGCATCCCCTACAAGGAAGCGATGCTGAAATACGGCTCCGACAAGCCCGACCTTCGCAACCCGATCCTGATCACCGACGTCACGGACCATTTCAAAGGCTCGGGCTTCGGCCTGTTCGCCCGCATGGTCGAGGGCGGCAACGTCGTGCGGGCCATCCCCGCGCCCAAGACGGCCGAGAAGAGCCGCAAGTTCTTCGACGATATGAACGAATGGGCGCGCTCCGAAGGCCATGCCGGCCTCGGCTACATCACCCAGAAGAATGGCGAGCTCGGCGGACCGATCGCCAAGAACCATGGCGAGGAGGCGACCCGCTCGCTGGTCGCCGCGCTCGGCCTCGGCCCCGACGACGGCATCTTCTTCGCCGCCGGCAAGGAAGGCCAGGCGGCCAAGCTCGCCGGGGCGGCCCGAACCCGGGTCGCCGAGCAGCTCGGCCTCATCGACGAGGGCAAGTTCGAATTCTGCTGGATCGTCGACTTCCCGATGTTCGAATATGACGAGGAGGCGAAGAAGGTCGACTTCAGCCACAATCCCTTCTCGATGCCGCAGGGCGAGCTCGAGGCGCTGGAGACCAGGGACCCCTTGGACATCCTCGCCTTTCAATACGACATCGTCTGCAACGGCGTGGAGCTGTCGTCGGGCGCGATCCGCAACCACCGGCCCGACATCATGTACAAGGCGTTCGAGATCGCCGGCTATTCCAAGGCCGACGTCGACGAGAATTTCTCGGGCATGATCAACGCCTTCAAGTTCGGAGCACCGCCCCACGGCGGCTCGGCGCCGGGCATCGACCGGATCGTCATGCTCCTCGCCGGCGAGCCCAACATCCGCGAGGTCGTCCTCTTCCCGATGAACCAGCGCGCCGAGGACCTGATGATGGGCGCTCCGGGTCCGGTCAGCGCGAAGCAGCTTCGCGAGCTCAACATCCGGGTGGTGGAGCCGGCGGGCGCCGCGAAGAAGGATCCGGCGCAGGTGGTGACACCGGATTGACCGGAGGGGCAGTGCCCCGCCTCGTTCGTCCCGAGCGTAGTCGAGGGGCGCAGATCCGACGCCTGTGCAGCGCCCCTCGACTTCGCTCGGGACGAACGGATAGGGGAGGCGCATGGCCATCGATCTTTCGCAGTACGAATCCGGCGCCAAGTACAAAGGCGATTACGACAAGGACCTCGCCAAGCTCCAGGAGCGGCTCGGCCACATCCTCGTCGCCCATATCGTTCACGGCAAGCGCAGCCTGATCGTCTGCGAGGGCTGGGATGCGGCGGGGAAGGGCGGGGCGATCCAGCGCCTGACCTCGCTCTGGGACCCGCGCGCCTTCCAGGTGTGGCCGATCAAGGCCCCGACCGCGGAGGAGAAAGCCCGCCACTTCCTCTGGCGCTTCTGGAACAAGCTTCCCGGCGCCGGGGAGATCGCGGTGTTCGACCGGAGCTGGTACGGCCGGGTCCTGGTCGAGCGGGTCGAAGGCTTCGCGACGGACTCGGAATGGCGCCGCGGCTATGACGAGATCAACGAGTTCGAGGCCCAGCAGGCCTATGACGGGACGACCATCGTCAAGCTCTTCTTCCATGTTACCCAGGAGGTGCAGGACGAGCGGCTGAAGGCCCGCCTCGACCATCCCTGGAAGCGCTGGAAGGTGACGGCGGAGGATTTCCGCAACCGCGCGCGGCGCTCCGACTATCTCGCCGCCGCTCAGGAGATGTTCGCCCACACCGACACGCCCTGGGCGCCGTGGCGACCGATCGACGGCAACAACAAGAAATCGGCCCGGATCGCGGCGCTCACCGCCGTCGCCGATGCGCTCGAGGCCGCGGTGCCGATGAAGCCGCCCGAAGCCGATCCCGAAGTCGAGAAACTGGCGCGCGAGGCGTTCCGCCCCTGAACCCTCTCCCCTGGGGGGGGAGGGCAGGGTGAGGGGGCACGGCGGCTGTCGAGAACCCTCGCACTCCGAACCCCCTCACCCCAACCCTCTCCCCCGAGGGGAGAGGGGGAGCTAAACCGGATAGCTTATCGCCACGATCTCCCACTCCTTCTCCCCGCCGGGAAGGGCGACCCGGCGAAGGTCGCCCACCGCCGCGCCTCGCACGGCCCGGGCGATCGGCGAGGTCCAGGCGATCCGGCCGTTGGACGTGTCGGTCTCGTCCTCCCCGACCAGGGTCACCACCCGCCGGTTGTCGTCCTCGTCGGCAAGGGTGACGGTGGCGCCGAAGAAGACCTTGCCGCGCTCCGGCTGAGCGGCCGGGTCGACGACCCGCGCGTCCTTCATCCGCTTGGACAGCCAGCCCAATCGGCGGTCGATCTCGCGGAGCCGCTTTCGGCCGTAAATATAGTCGCCATTCTCCGAGCGGTCGCCATTGCCGGCGGCCCAGCTGATCGTCTCGACCAGCTTCGGCCGCTCCTCGCCGAACAGCCTCTCATATTCCTCGCGCAAGGCGCGATAGCCCGAAGGCGTGATGTGGTTCGGTCTGTCCATGCCGGCGGCCTAGCCGGGGCTGCCCTTGCGCAGATAGTAGGACAGGCGGTTGCGGGCCGGCCCGGCGCTCCGGCCGGGGTTCATCGCGTCGTAGACGACGGCGTTCTCGAGCACGCGCTGGACGTAGCCGCGGGTCTCGGCGAACGGGATCTCCTCGATCCAGCGAAGCACGTCGGCGCCGGGAAGCCGCGGGTCGCCGCGCTCGCGCACCCATTTGCGCACGTTGCCGCTGCCCGCATTGTAGGCGGCGGCGACGAGCATAACGTCGCCGCCCCAATAGTCCATCAGCTCGGAAAGGTGCCGCGAGCCGAGCATGACGTTGTAGGACGGGTCCTGGGTCAGCCGCGAGACGTCGTAGGGGACTCCCAGCTTGCCGGCGATCTCGCGCGCCGTCGGCGGCATGATCTGCATCATCCCGCGGGCGCCGACCGGGCTCTGCGCGGCGCGGTCGAACGAGCTTTCCTGGCGCATGATGCCGTGCGCCATCGACCAATAGCCGCTCTGCGCGGCCGGCACCGACACTTCCGGATAGCTGGTCCGGACGTAGAAAGTGGAGCCGGCGTTGCGGGCGCTCCGGGCGATCCACACGCCGAGATCCTGCCGGCCGATCTGGCTCCCGAGCGCCGCCGCCTGGGCCCGCTGCGAGTCGTTCTCCGGGAGTTCGGACAGCGCGCGGATGAACAGCGACTGGTCCTGCCACGAGCCGAGCTGGCCGAGCACCCGGGTCGCCTCGACGATCGAGCGGCGCGAGAATTCGTCGCCTGCCGGGTTCGGCAGGAAGGCGGCCGGCGGCGGAACGTCGCGCCCGAGCCGCTCGATCGCGAGCTGCGCGTAGAAGAGCTCGGGATAGCGGGCCGCCTCCTCGAAATAGCTGGTCGACGGCTGGCCGGCGCGCTCGGCGGCGCGCCCCGCCCAGTACAGCCCCTTGGTCAGGACCTGGAGCGAGCGGCCGGCCCGGGCGTAGCGGGCGAACATCGTCGTCGCCTCGGCGGGTCGGCCGAGCTGGTAGTAAGCGGTCGTCCCGGCGAGCCAGACGAGGCTGGTATAATCGTCGCGCTCCCCGGCGGTCCGCGCGGTGATGTCGGTGCCGGCGGGGAAGACGTCGTCGATCTTCGACGCGATGTCGTAGGCGAGGCTGTATTGCCGGTCGTTCGCCGCCTCGCGGGCGAGAGTCAGCATCGTCTCCATGAAGGCTTCTGGGTTGGCCGGCTGGCGGGCGAGGCGCGGCCGCTGGGCGAACAGCGCCCGGGCGGCGCTCGCCTGGCCGCCATTCCGTAGCCATGTCGCCTTGTCCTGGAGAAGCCCGGGATCGCTTTCCGAGCCGGAGGGAAGGAGGGCGATGCGGGAGCCGGCATCCGCCGCCTTGTTCTGAAGCGCGAGCCGGGCTTCGAACAGCGGACGGCGCTCCGGCGAGGCGAGCGGGAGCATTCGGGCCGCACCGGCCCGGTCGCGGTCGGCCAGCAGCCGGTCGATGCGGGCGTCGTGGTCGGCCGGGCCGAGCAGGCCCGGGAACAGGGTCAGGAGCCGGCCCTCGTCCTCCGGCGGCATCGTGCCCATCGTCCAGGCCGTCCGAGCCGCCTCGCCGGCCTCTCCGGTGCGCCCGAGCGCCTGGAGGGCCCAGGCGTAGCGCGCCTCGCCGACGGCGGTCTGCGCAGGAAGCGTCTTGAAGAAGGAGACGACCTGGGCGGGGGAGCTGGAATCGGTGCGGATCGCCTTTTCCGCCGACTTGCGAAGCCCCGCCTCGCCGGGCCAGCCGCGATGCGCGAGGAGGAATGAGGCGTAGGTCGAGAAGGCGTTGTTGTCGCTTTGCCGTAGCGCCTTCCAGGTGGCGAGGGCGGCGCTGACGGACGGGGAGACGTTGTAGGGCGGCGCCACCGCGGCGGGAACGGCCGCCGGCGGTTCGGGCAGCACGACGCCCTGGGCGGCGGCCGGGATCAGCCTGGCGATCTGGGCGGGCTTCAAGTCCATGCCCGCCGCCGCGATCGCGCCAACCGACACTCCGAACACACTTAGTATCAACGCTTTTTTCTGCATGCTGGACAGAATGGCGAACGCCTCCTTATCAGGCACTGAACGGCCATCCCCGCCATCATGTCCTGCGGGCCGCTTCATTTGAAGGATAAAATCTTTGTTTCGCGGCTCTTTACCAGCCCTTGTGACCCCGTTTCGCGACGAAGCGTTGGACGAGGCGGCTTATCGCGCCTTCGTCGCCTGGCAGATCGGCGAGGGGAGCCACGGCCTCGTCCCCGCCGGCACCACCGGCGAATCGGCGACTCTTGGGGCCGAGGAGCATCGCCGGGTCATCGAAATCTGCGTCGAGGAGTCTGCCGGCAAGGTTCCGGTGATCGCCGGCTGCGGATCGAACGACACCGCCCACGCCATTGCCTTGACCGAAGCGGCGAAGGCCGTCGGGGCCGACGCGGCGCTCCACGTGCCGCCTTATTACAACCGGCCGAACCAGGAGGGGATCTACGCCCATCTGGCGGCGGTGGCCGACGCGGTCGACATCCCGATCGTCCTCTACAACGTTCCCGGCCGGACGGTGACCGACATTGCGGTCGAGACCATGGCCCGGCTGGCGAGGATCGCCAACGTCGTCGCGGTCAAGGACGCGACCGGCAACCTCGCCCGGGTAACCGCCCAGCGCCTCGCCTGCGGCGAGGATTTCATCCAGCTCTCCGGCAATGACGACATGGCCCTGGGCTTCGTCGCGATGGGCGGGAGGGGCTGCGTCTCGGTCACCGCCAACGTCGCGCCGCGCCTTTGCGTCGACTTCGAAAATGCTTGCCTGTCAGGTAATTGGGACGAAGCCTTGAGACTCCAGGACAGGCTCTACCCGCTCCACGCCGCCTTGTTCTCGGACGCGTCGCCCGGCCCGACGAAATATGCGCTCAACAAGCTGCGCCCCGACTTCCCCGCCGACCTCCGCCTCCCGATGACCCCGCCTTCGGAGGCGAGCCGCAAGGCGGTGGACTCGGCGCTTGCCCATGCGGGGCTCGCCTGATGGCCCGCCCTCGTCCCACGCCGTTCGACAAGAAGAAGGTCGTCGCCGAGAACCGGCGCGCGCGCTACGATTATGCGATCGAGGACAAATATGAGGCCGGGATCGCTTTGACCGGAACCGAGGTGAAGTCGCTTCGCTTCGGCGAGGGGTCGATCGCGGAGAGCTATGCCGAGGTGAAGGAAGGGGAGGTGTGGCTGATCAACGCCAACATCCCCGAGTTCAGCCACGGCAACCGCTTCAACCACGAGCCCAAGCGCGCCCGCAAGCTCCTCCTCACCGCCCGCGAGATCAACAAGATGTTCGGAGCGGTCGCCCGCCAGGGCATGACCCTCGTCCCGCTCTCCATCTACTTCAACGGCCGCGGCCGGGCGAAGGTCGAGCTTGCCATCGCCAAGGGCCGCAAGGCGCACGACAAGCGCGAGCACGAGCGCGAGAAGGACTGGAAGAAGGAGCAGGGCCGCCTGCTGCGCCAGCATGGCTAGCGCCAAGGCCTGGCTGCTAAGCCACATTCCGAGCCGCGAGACGGTCGACCGCTATCGGCTGCTACGCCCGTTCGCCAAGCAGCTCTCCCAGCCCAACCTCTGGCACCTCAACCACCGCTCGGTGCCGCGCGGCGTGGCGCTCGGACTGGGGGTGGGCGTGATCATCCCGTTCATGCACATCGTCATCGCGATGCTGCTCGCCATCCCCACTCGGGCGAACGTCGTGCTCGCCGGCGCTTTCACCCTGGTGGTGAACCCGCTCACCATCCCGCCGCTCTACTACGCCGCCTACCGCATCGGTTCGTGGGAGCTCCACCACGACGCCCTCGTCATCGATCCGGGCCGCGCCGAGCAGGCGTCGGGGGAGCTAAGCCGCTTCCTGTTCTGGATCCATCACGCCTCCGGTCCGATCGCGCTCGGCATCCTCACCATCTCCTTGTGCTCCGCTGCGATCGGCTATGTCGTCAGCGCCATCGGCTGGCGGCTTTGGGTTCGGTCGAAATGGCGCCGCCGCCGGGTCGAGCGGCGCGCCGCGAGGATTTGAAAGCCCTCTCCGGCCTGCTATCGCCCGCTTCGTTCCGCTCCCCCTGGAGACCCTCCGCCATGCGCCCTATCGTTCTTGCCCTCGCCGCTTCCACCATTCTCGCCGGCTGCACGACCAGCAGCGTCACGACGAGCGAGGTTCGAGAACCGGCCGCGACCCCCATGGCCGCCGCCGCGGAGGCTCCGGCCGAGTCCGGCGGCCCGCAGATCGGCCGCTTCGGCTTCGACGAGACGGGCATGGACCGCTCGGTGGCCCCGGGCGACAGCTTCTACTCCTATGCCAACGGAACCTGGGCGAAGAACACCGCGATCCCGGCCGACAAGTCGAACTACGGCATGTTCTCGGTGCTCGACGACCTGTCGCGCGGGCGCACTCGCGAGATCCTCGACGAGGCCGTGAAGGACCCGGCCTCGAAGATCGGCAACGCTTATTCCGCCTTCCTCGACGAACCCGGGATCGAGGCTAAGGGCCTCGCTCCGATCCAGCCCTGGCTGAACGAGATCCGCGCGCTCAAGAGCAAGGCCGGCTATCCGGCCCTGGTCGCGCGCGCCACCCGCAACTCGGTCGGCGGCCCGGTCGTCGCCTTCGTCGGACAGGACGACAAGAATCCCGAGCAATATGCGCTGACGCTCGTCCAGGCGGGCCTCGGCATGCCGGACCGCGATTATTACCTTTCGAACGACGCCAAGCTCGCCGAAACCCGCGCGGCCTATCTCAAGCACCTGACCGCCATGCTGACCCTCGCCGGCGAGGGCGACGCCGCCGACCGGGCCGCGGCCGTCGTGGCGTTCGAGACGTCGATCGCACAGGCGCACTGGACCCGCATCGACAGCCGCGATGCCACCAAGACCTACAACAAGATGAGCGTGGCGCAGCTTTCGCAGTCGGCGCCCGGCTTCGACTTCGCGGCCTATTTCCGCGGAATCGGCGCCAACGTCAGCGACGTGATCGTCGCCCAGCCGAGCGCGATCAAGGGCATCGCCGCGCTCGTCGCCAAGGCGCCGGTCGAGGTGCTTAGGGACCAGCTGCTCGTCCGCTCGCTCGATCAATATGCCGATTTCCTGCCCAAGGCGTTCGATGCCGAGAATTTCGCGTTTTACGGCACCGTCCTGTCCGGCACTCCGCAGCAGGAGGAGCGCTGGAAGCGGGCGGTGAGCTTCACCACCAACGCGCTGTCCGACGACGTCAGCCGGATCTACGTCCAGCGCTATTTCCCGCCGGAGACCAAGGCCGCCGCGGACAAGCTCGTCCACAACGTCATCGCGGCGATGGACCGGAGGATCGACCAATTGGACTGGATGGCGCCGGAGACCCGGGCCGCCGCCCACGCCAAGCTGGCCGCCTTCACCCCCAAGATCGGCTATCCCTCGCAGTGGCGCGACCTGTCCGGCCTCCAGATCCGCCGCGACGATCCGCTCGGCAACGCGATGCGCTCGGCACAGTTCGACTATGCCTACAATGTCGGCAAGCTCGGCAAGCCGATCTACCGCTGGGAATGGGGCATGACCCCGATGGAGATCAACGCCTACGCCAATTTCGGGATGGTCGAGATCGTCTTCCCGGCCGCGATCCTCCAGCCGCCCTTCTTCGATCCCAAGGCCGATCCGGCGGTCAATTACGGCGGCATCGGCGCCGTCATCGGCCACGAGCTCAGCCACCATTTTGACGACCAGGGCGCGAAGTACAATCGCGAGGGCCGGCTGGTCGACTGGTGGACTCCGCAGGACCTCAAGAACTTCCAGTCGCGGCTCGACGCCCTTGGCGCCGAATATGACGCTTACGAGCCGATCCCCGGCCTCCACGTCCAGGGCAAGCTCACCATGGGCGAGAACGTCGCCGACCTCGCCGGTCTGACCGTCGCCTACGACGCCTGGAAGGCGTCGCTGAACGGCGAGGCGCCGAGGACGATCGACGGCTTCACCGGCGACCAGCGTTTCTATCTCGGCTGGGCGCAGGTCTGGCGGCGCAATTATCGCGAGGCGAACCTTCGCCAGCGGCTGCTCACCGATCCGCACTCGCCTTCCGAGCAGAGGGTGGCGGTCGTCCGCAACCTCGATCCGTGGTATTCCGCCTTCCAGGTCCAGCCGGGTCAGAAGCTCTATCTCGCCCCCGCCCAGCGCGTGCGCATCTGGTAGCATGGCGGGAGCGGCGTCAGCGGCTCCGGCGCGGGCCGGCTTCGGCTTCGCCGCCGTCGCGGCGGCGGCTGTGCTGTCGGCCGGCCTTCTGCTTTGGGCGGTTGGAAGCCTGGTCTTCGCGGCCGCCTTCGCCGCCGGCCTGATCGCGGCCGGCGCTGCACTGACCCTTGTGAGCGGGCGCCAAGCCGCGGACCCCGAAGCCCGCCCGGTGCCGATGATCGATCGGGCGCTGCTCCGCGCCGCCCTCGACGGAGCCGACGATCCGCTCGCGGTGACCGACGGCGAAGGCGCGCTCGTCGCCGCCAATTCGGCCTACGAGACGACTCACGGCGTCGAGGGGCCGCTCGTTCCGGCGCTCGCCGAGGCGTTCGAGGCGGCCCGGAGGGACGGCCGAGGCGAGGCCGCCGCCGATGGCGCGCGGCGGGTGGAGGTCTCCCGCGCGGGAACCGGCGGCGACCGCTTCCTCTGGCGCTTCGCGGCCGCTCCGGGCGACGACCCGGCCGAGGACGGCGCCCGCCTCGCCGGCGGCGAGCCCGGCGAGCTTTTCGCGTCGGCCGGGATCATGACCGCGCTCGCCGACCGCGAAGGCCGGCTGATCGGCGCCAACCGCGCCTTCCTCGTGCGCGCGCTTGGAGAAGCGGAAGGCGGCGAGGGGGCATCGCTCGCCGAGCTCCTCGCCCATGGCGATGACGGCCGCTTCCATTTCGCCCGCGAAGGCAAGGAAGGCGGCGCACTTCGGATCCTCCAGGTGCCGATCGGCGGCGAGGAGGGGCCGATCCTGTTCCTGCTCCTCGACGACCTCACCGGCGGCGGCGATCCCAGCGCGAGCCTCAACGGCCTGCTCGAGATCCTCCCGCTCGGCCTCGCACTCGCCGACCGAGACGGCCGCTTCGTCTATCTGAACGGCGCCTTCCGCCGCGCCGCCGCGCTCGGCCGGACCGCGCTTCCGACCTGGCCGAGCGACCTCGTCGTCGACGAGGACAAGGCGGCCGTCGCCGATTCCGTCCGCCGCTTCGCCCGCGGCCCGTCCATGTCCGGCGACATCGCCGTTCGCCTCAAGACCCGGCCGGAAGAGCCCGTCGCACTCACCATCGCCGGCGCCCGCGGCCTCGGCGAGGCGGCGGTGCTGCTCAGCCTCAAGGACAATAGCGAGGAGGACCGCCTCAAGCGCCAGGTCGCACAGGCGACCAAGATGCAGGCGGTGGGCCAGCTCGCCGGCGGGGTCGCGCACGATTTCAACAATATCCTGACCGCGATCATCGGCCATTGCGACCTGATGCTGATGCGCCACGCGCCCGGCGACAGCGACTATGACGACATCCAGCAGATCCGCTCCAATTCCAACCGCGCCGCAAGCCTGACCCGCCAGCTCCTCGCTTTCTCGCGCCAGCAGACGCTTCGGCCGCAGGTCCTCCAGCTGCCCGACGTCATCTCGGAAGTCTCGACCCTGCTGAAGCGCCTGATCGGCGACACGGTGAAGCTTCAGGTCAAGCACGGCCGGAGCCTCGGCGCCGTCCGAGCCGACCCGGGCCAGCTCGAGCAGGTGATCGTCAACCTCGCCGTCAACGCCCGCGACGCGATGCTCGCCAACGATCCGAAAAATGGCGGGACGCTTACCCTTCATACCTATGCGGTGAGCGCCGACGACGTCCGCCGGATGGGCAGCGAGATCCTTCCGATCGCCGACTATACGGCGCTTCGGGTCTCCGACACCGGGACGGGAATCCCGCCCCACCTCCTGCCCAAGATCTTCGAGCCTTTCTTCACCACCAAGGAGGTGGGGAAGGGGACCGGGCTCGGCCTCTCCACCGTCTACGGCATCGTCAAGCAGTCGGGCGGTTTCATCTTCGCGGAAAGCGAGCCGGGCAAGGGGACCAGCTTCACCCTCTATTTCCCGGTCAACCGCACCGAGCCCGCCAAGTCGCCGCGCAAGGCGAAGGAGACGACGGGGGAGCTTTGGGGAAGCGGCACCATCCTTCTCGTCGAGGACGAGGCGACGGTGCGCGCCGTCGCCGAGCGGGCGCTCACCCGCCACGGCTATACGGTGCTCTCCGCCGAGAATGGCGAGGCGGCGCTCGAGATACTGGCGCGAGAGACCGGAATCGACCTCATGGTCTCCGACGTCGTCATGCCGACCATGGACGGCCCGACCACCGCCCGCGAGGCGCGCAAGACCCACCCCGATCTGCCGATCCTGTTCATCTCCGGCTATGCCGAGGAGCAATTGCGTGCATCGATCGACCTCGAACGCGTCGCCTTCCTCGCCAAGCCCTTCTCCGTCCAGAAGCTCGCCGAAGCGACCCGGGACGCGCTGGGGCTGAAGTGAGAGAAGCCGGGAGATGCGGTGAATGACTGTCGTCGCCCCAGCGAAGGCTGGGGCCCCAGCGGGTGAACAGCGCCGAGGTCTTCACCCCCTGGGGTCCCAGCCTTCGCTGGGACGACGTGCAATTTCCCTGCTAACCGCCCTCCAAAATAATAGTTTCGCCAGCGCTTCGAAGGCCTTAAGCGCATCGCCGTGACCATCACCCGCTCAGTCCTCATCGTCGAAGACGAATCGCTCATCTCCATGATGCTCGAGGACTTCCTCGAGTCTCTCGGCCACCGGGTCGCCGGCACCTGCGAGACGGTGCCGGACGCGCTCGAACGGGTGGAGCAGGGCGGCTTCGACGTCGCCATCATCGACGTCAATCTCAACGGCCAGCGGGTCTGGCCCGTCGCCGACCGGCTTGCCGCCATGGGCATTCCCTATGTCCTCGCCACCGGCGGCCATATCGATCCGCCGCCCGCCGCCCATGCCTCGGCGCCCGTCCTTTCCAAGCCGTTCACGCTCGACGCAATCGAGCCGGTGCTCGACCTCGCCTGCGAAGGCGCGGCCTAGTCCGTTCAGCCGGCGCGGGGGATCAGCGCGCCAGCAGTCCGTCGACCACGTGCGCGACTCCGTTCGAGCCCATCAGATCGGCTTGAACCACCCGCGCCTCGCCGGCCGAGGCGCCGCTCACCAGGATCGTGTCGCCCTCGCGCCGGGCGGTGAGGGTCGTGCCCGAGAGGGTTGCGAGCCGGGCCTTTCCGCCGCCTTTCTCGATCGCCGCCTTGAGATCCTGGACAGTGACGACTCCGGGGACGATGTGGCCTCGGATCAGGCCGGCCAGCTTCGCCTTGTCGCGACCGGCCGCCCCGCCGGCGCCGGCAAAGGCCGCGTCGTTCGGAGCGAAGATCGTGTAGGCCGAGGCGCTGCCGAGCACCCCCTCCAGCCCTGCCGTCTTCACCGCGCCGGAAAAGGCGCCGAGGCCGGCGGTCCGGCCGATCGCCTGGCCGAGCGTCTCCTTCGCCTCGCCCGGCCCGCCGGCCGCTCGGGCCGTTGAACCGTTGCCGTCCGCCTTGTTGCCGTCGCCGCCGCCGCAGCCGCCGGCCAGCAAAGCCGCCGCCGCCACGAACAGGGTCATCGTCCTTCTCGTCATCGCGCACTCCTCGAAGTGCATTACGCGCGGCCGCCGTTGCGGTTGCGTCACGACATCAGCCCAAAGCGGAGATGATCGACTGGATGATCTGAGTCTTGGCGTCCGCCTGGTAGATGTTCCCGTCGGCATAGCGGTAGATGGAGTCCGGCCCGTCCTGATACTCGTCGCGATACTGCATCGGCAGATTGTAGGCGTCGTACCCCTGGGGAAGCGCCTGGCCGAGGCCGAGCCCGCCGCCGGTGAGGAGCGCGACCACGCTCTCGACCGTCCCGCTGCGCGGATCGACCTGGTAGATGGCGTCGTCGCCGTAGCGATAGGAGGCCTCGTCGCTGTCCTGGTAGACGTCGCGATATTGGTAGGGGAGGTTGTAGGCATCGTAACCGGCCGGAAGCGCCTGCCCGACTCCGAAGCCGCCGCCGAGAAGCGGGATCAGCGCGTCGACCAGGTTCGACTGTCGGTCGACCCCGTAAATGTAGCCGCTGTCGTCGTAGCGCCAGGCGTAATCGGGGCTGTCGTAGTAGACGTCCCGATAGGTGTTGGGCAGGTTGTAGACGTCGTACCAGCCGCGCGGCACCCGGTCGCCGAGACCGTAGAGCTTCTTCGCCTGGCCCGGCGGCAGGCAGCCATTGTCCTTCCTGGCAAGTCCGGGCGGGCAGCCGCCCCCGGCCGAACGGAAGCCGTCGTCCCATGCGGAATTCGGCCGATCCTGGCGCCAATCCTGGCGAGCGCCCGGAACGGAACGGGCCTCGCGCACCGGCGCCTCGCGGCGAAGGGCGGGGCCCTTCCGCTCGGCGTGGCGAAATTCCAGTCCCCGTTGCGCGAAGGACCGGCCATGGCCCGGCTGCTCCGGGCGGGGACGAGCCTGCGCCTGCATCGCCCTGTGCCCCCGCTCGGGCTTGGGCGCCTCCATCCGGACGGGCCCCGCGCCGAACTGACCGCGGCGGCCGCCGTGCGGATTGCCGCCGCCGCCGTGGGGATTGCCGCCGCCGGCAAAGGGGTTGCCGCCGCCTCCGCCACCTTGGTGAGGATTGCCGCCGCCATGCGGATTGCCTCCGCCGCCGCCACCGCCCTGGTGCGGGTTGCCTCCGCCGCCGCCGCCTCCGCCATGACCGCCTCCGCCGCCATGTCCCTGTGCGAAGGCCGGGGCGGTGATCGCCAGCGCCGCTACTCCGGCGAAGGTCAGCAAATGTCTCATCGGGTTACTCCAATGCATCATCCCGACTGAACCCGTGGGAGAGCGCGCGCGTTCCTCTCGCCGGCCCGAGCCTCGGTCGTTACAACGGCGCCGTAGGACGAGGTTCATCTCCGCGGCGCATTTTGGCCTTTCCGGCGGCACAGGCTATGCGGGCGCGATGGCGTTGAAGCTCCTCCTCGGCGTGGCCGCAGCCTATGTCCTGGTCTGCGCGCTCGCCTTCCTGGCGCAGGCCCGGCTGCTCTTCCCGGTCGGAGCGGCGCGGGGGCACGGGCCGCTCCCCCCGGGCGCCGAGCGGCTCCGGATCGAGGCGGGCGACGGAACGCCGCTCGTCGGCCTCCACCTCGCTCCCGACGCGCCCGAGCCGGGCCTTCCCGTCGTCCTCGGCTTCGGCGGCAACGCCTGGAATGCGGACTCGATGGCGGAATATCTGCACGATCTTTATCCCGGCGCGGAGGTCGTCGCCTTCCACTATCGCGGCTACGCGCCGAGCGGCGGCGTTCCGGGCGCTAAGGCGCTTCTGGACGACTCGCTCGCAATCCGTGACTGGCTCTCGGAGCGTTTTTCCGGTCGTCCGATCGTCGCGGTCGGCTTCAGCATCGGAAGCGGGATCGCCGCCCACGTCGCCGCCCGCCGCCCGGTCGCCGGAGCGGTCCTGGTCACCCCGTTCGACTCGCTCGCCTCCGTCGCGGCCGGCCAGGCGCCCTGGCTCCCGGTCCGCCTCCTCTGGCGTCATCCCATCGACGCCGCGCAGGACCTGCGCGGGACCCGCGTTCCTATCGCCATTCTCGCCGGCGGAAGCGACACCCTGATCCCGGCCAGGCGCACCGACGCCCTGCGCCGCGCAGTCCCCAACCTCGTCTTCGACCGCACCCTGCCGGGCCTGGGCCACAACGACATCTATCGCGCCTCCGCCTTCCACCAGGCCATGCGTGAAGCCCTCCGCAAGGTCTCCGCCCGCGCCTGATTCGAGAGGGGCTCACGCAGAGAACGCAGAGGCGCAGAGAGGCTGCGGCTGCGAAGCAGCCATCGATTTGCGGGCGATATTCGGAACTGAAGTGCGGCTGGCGCCGCACGGCCTCTCTGCGCCTCTGCGCTCTCTGCGTGACGAACCGTCTCCAAGAGGCGTTTCCCTCTTGTTCCCTAGGAACATTCATAGTACGGAAGCGCCACAACGAACGCGTTGAATGGGCGGCGCGCGGTGCTAAACGGGAGTGACGCCATGGTGGCATCTCTGAAAGTGGTAGCGGGATCTTCCGACAATATGGACAAGCAAAAGGCCCTCGAGGCCGCCCTCGCGCAGATCGATCGTGCCTTCGGCAAGGGCAGTGCGATGAAGCTCGGCTCGCGCGAGGCGGTCGAGATTGAAACCATCTCCACCGGCTCGCTCGGGCTCGACATCGCGCTCGGCATCGGCGGCCTTCCGCGCGGCCGGGTGATCGAGGTCTACGGGCCGGAAAGCTCGGGCAAGACGACCCTTGCGCTCCACGTCATCGCCGAGGCCCAGAAGAACGGCGGGACCGCCGCCTTCGTCGACGCGGAACATGCGCTCGATCCCGTCTACGCCCGCAAGCTCGGCGTCGACGTCGACGAACTGATCGTCTCGCAGCCCGATACCGGCGAGCAGGCGCTCGAGATCACCGACACGCTGGTGCGCTCCAACGCGATCGACGTCCTCGTCGTCGATTCGGTCGCCGCGCTCGTGCCCCGGGCCGAGATCGAGGGCGAGATGGGCGACAGCCATGTCGGCCTCCAGGCGCGCCTCATGTCGCAGTCGCTTCGCAAGCTCACCGGCTCCATCTCCAAGTCGAAATGCCTGGTCATCTTCATCAACCAGCTGCGCATGAAGATCGGCGTCATGTACGGCAATCCGGAGACGACGACGGGCGGCAATGCGCTCAAATTCTACGCCTCCGTCCGCCTCGACATCCGCCGCACCGGCCAGATCAAGGATCGCGACGACATCGTCGGCAACACGACCCGCGTGAAGGTGGTGAAGAACAAGGTCGCTCCGCCGTTCAAGCAGGTCGAATTCGACATCATGTACGGCGAGGGAATCTCCAAGGTCGGCGAAATTCTCGATCTCGGCGTCAAGGCCGGCCTGGTCGAGAAATCGGGCGCCTGGTTCAGCTACGATTCGACCCGCATCGGCCAGGGCCGCGAGAACGCGAAGACCTTCCTTCGCGAGCATCCCGAGATGATGGACCGGCTCGAGCGCGCGATCCGCGGCAAGACCGACGCCGTCGCCGAGGCGCTGATGACCGGACCGGGACCCGACGACGACGTCTGACGGGCACGGAAGGTTCGGCTTCGCACCCGTGCTGCAGCCGAACCTTCGAACCTTCCGGCGCTCGCCGGAGCGTGTTTGGTGTGACCTCTGGAACCTCGGTCGAGGCACGCTCCGTCACCCTGAACTTGGTTCAGGCTCCAGTTCTCGATCCGCGAGGCGGTTCGTCGCTGGATGCTGAAACGAGTTCAGCATGACGGCGGTGGCTTCTCCAGCGCCGCGCGCTCACTCCCTACGCCCGCCCGAACAGGCGCCCGCGCTCGGTAACGGTCAGGATGACGAGCGCGGTCGCTCCGAACAAAGCGAAGCCGCCGATCATCGGGATGGTGGTTCCATCGAAGCTCTGGCCGACGGCGAGGCCGAGGAGGGCGCCGCAGATCGTCCCCACCGTCCCTTGGACGGAGGAGGCGGTGCCGGCGATGTGGCCGAGCGGCTGCATCGCCAGCGCGCCGAGATTGGCCGACGAGAGTCCGAAGCAGGCCATGGTCAGGCCCTGCAGGACGATGAAGACCGGCAGGCTCTCGCCGATCTCGGCCGAGGCGAGGTGGACGAGGGCGAAGACGGTGAAGCCCGCGAGCCCGGCATGGGCGAGCCGCTTCGTGCCGACCCGCTCGACCAGCCGCGAATTGGCGTAGGAGGTGACCGCCATCGGCCCCGCCACGCCCGCGAAGGTCGCTGCGATCAGCTCCGGGCGCTGGAAGACGTCGAACACGATCTGCTGGATCGAGTTGATGTAGCCCATCAGGCTGCCCATCATGAACGTGAAGCCCAACGTGTAGCCGAGCGACTGGCGGTTGGTCAGAGTCTCGCGGGTCGCACTCCAGATCGAAGCGGCCGAGAGCGGCCGGCGATATTCGGGATGGAGCGTCTCGGGCAGCCGGACCACCGACCAGGCGAGGACGAGCGCGGCGAAGATCGCCAGCCCGAAGAAGATCGCCCGCCACGGCGCGAACAGCAAGGTGAGCTGCCCGAAGCTCGGCGCGAGCACCGGCATCAGCAGGAAGACCAGGAAGGCGAGGCTCATCAGCCGCGCCATGGCGTGACCCTCGTAGCGGTCGCGGACGATCGAGACGACCAGCACCCGCGTCGCCGCCGCCGCCGCACCCTGCAGCATCCGCGCCGCGAGCAGCAGGGCGAAGCTCCCCGCCGCCGCGCAGGCCAGCGCGAAGCAGACGTAGAGGACGAGCGCCGCCAGAAGCACGGGCTTTCGCCCGAACCGGTCGGAGAGCGGCCCGTAGACGATCTGGGTGGTTCCGAAGCCGAATACGTAGAGCGAGACGACGAGCTGGCGCTGATTCTCCTCGAGCACCCCCAGCGCATGGCCGATCGCGGGAAGCGCCGGAACCATCGCGTCGATCGCCAGCGCGTTCAGCGACATCAAGGCCGCCATCAGCGCGACGAACTCGCGGAAGCCGGGGCCGCTCCACGGACGCGCGGCGGGGGAGGTAGCTTCGAGGGTCATTACGGGTCCTGCAGGAAGGTCGGTCCCGGGGGACGCCGGGGAGAGCGACAAGTTCCGCCTATCCCCGCACCGTCCGGCGAGCGCAAGCGGTCGTTGGCGGAAGTTCCGCCGCCGAACTCCGTCACCCCAGCGAAGGGCACCCATCAAAGTACTACTTTGATGGGACCCAAGGCTGGGGCCCCAGGGAGTGAAGATCACCGAGCCCTTCACCCGCAGCCAACTTCCGTCGCCCCGGCGAGGGGCACCCATCAAAGTACTACTTTGATGGGACCCAAGGCTGGGGCCCCGGGGGGTGAAAAGCACCGAGTTCTTCACCCGCAGCCAACTTCCGTCGCCCCAGCGAAGGGCACCCATCAAAGTACTACTTTGATGGGACCCAAGGCTGGGGCCCCGGGGGGTGAAAAGCACCGAGTTCTTCACCCCCTGGGGTCCCAGCCTGCGCTGGGACGACGAGGGGGGTTCTTCACCCGCCGGGGTCCCCGCCTTCGCCGGGACGACGGCACTTGCCCCGCCGCCTTCCGCCGCGGCGCGCGGCGCGCTAGGGCAGGGCGATGATCATCGTCCACCATCTCGAGAACAGCCGCTCGCAGCGAATCCTCTGGCTGCTCGAGGAGCTCGGCCTGCCCTACGAGGTGCGCCGCTACGCCCGCGACCGAAAGACGATGCTCGCGCCGCCCGAGCTGAAGCGGGTCCACCCGCTCGGCAAGTCGCCGGTGATCGAGGATAGCGAGTCGGGGGCGGGGGAGGGCCGGGTGATCGCCGAAACCGGGGCGATCGTCGAATATCTGGTCGAGAAGGCCGGCGGACGGCTCGGCCCGCCGGCGAAGCGGGAGTCGGTGCTTCGCTACCGCCAGTTCCTCCATTATGCCGAGGGCTCGATGATGCCGCCGCTGCTCGCGCTGCTCGTCGTCAACCGCCTCGGCCTGCTCGGCCGCCCGGCGCGGGCGCCGGTCCAGCGCATGCTCGACCAGCATCTCGACTGGCTCGAGACCGAGCTTTCGGGGCGGGACTGGTTCGCCGGCGACGCCTTTTCCGCCGCCGACGTGATGATGAGTTTCCCGATCGAAGCCTCGCGCAGCCGCGCCGGCCTCGACGACGGCCGGCCCAACCTGATCGACTGGCTCGAACGCATCCACGCCCGCCCCGCTTACGGGCGGGCGCTCCAGAAAGGCGGCCCCTATGCCTATGCCTGAGCTCAGCCGCCGCACTTTCGGCCTCGGCGGCCTCGCCGCCGCCGCCGCGGCGCTTCTTCCCGCCGGAGCGCGAGGCGCGGACTCGCCGCTCCGTCCGATCACCGGCGGAGTCGCCCCGATAAGCCGCGGGGAGCGCCTGGCCCGGATCGCGAGAGCGCAGGGGCTGATGCGCCGCTTCGGCTTCGGCGCGATCCTCGTCGAGGCCGGCGCCTCGCTCGATTATTTCACCGGCATCCAGTGGCACCGGAGCGAACGCCTCACCGCCGCTCTCATTCCGGCCGAGGGCGAGCCGGTGGTCGTCACGCCGTTCTTCGAAGCGCCGTCGGTGCGCGAGACGCTCGCCGTCCCCGCCGACGTCCGAACCTGGGAGGAGGACGAGGATCCGCTCAAGCTCGTCGCCGGCGCGCTCCGCGACCGCAAGGCCATCGGCCGGCCGCTCGGTATCGAGGAGACGGTGCGCTACTTCGCGATCGACGCGCTCCAGAAGGTCGTGCCGGCGATCCGGATCCGCAACGCCGCCCCGGTCGTGCGCGGCTGCCGGATGGTGAAGACCCCCGCCGAGCTGGCGCTGATGAAGAAGGCGACCGACGTCACCATCGCCGCCTATCGCCATACCTGGCCGCGGATCGAGAAGGGCATGGCTCCCGCAGACATCGGCGCGATCATGAACGGCGCCACGAAGGCGCTCGGCGGAAGCCCCGAATTCGCGCTCGTCCTGCTCGGCGAGGCGAGCGCCTATCCGCACGGCAGCGGAAAGCCGCAGCAGGTGCGCGAGGGCGAGGTGGTGCTGATGGACTGCGGCTGCACCGTAGAGGGATACCAGTCCGACGTGTCCCGAACCTTCGTCTTCGGCGAGGCGAGCGCCGAGCAGCGCAAGGTCTGGGACCAGGTCCATCGCGGCCAGCAGATCGCCTTCGCCGCCGCCCGGATCGGAGCCCCGGCGGGAAGCGTCGACGACGCCGTCCGGCGCCAGTACGAGGCCTGGGGCTACGGCCCGCGCTACAAGCTTCCCGGGACCTCGCACCGGACCGGCCACGGCATCGGAATGGAGGGCCACGAGCCGGTCAACCTCGTCCACGGAGAGACCACCCTGCTAGCACCGGGCATGTGCTTCTCCGACGAGCCGGGCATCTACATTCCGGGCAAGTTCGGCATCCGCCTGGAAGACTGCTTCTACATGACCCCGTCGGGTCCCCGCTGGTTCTCCACTCCGCCCTCCTCGATCGACCGGCCCTTCGACTAGATCCAAATCCTCCCCCTGTGGGGGAGGGGGACCGCGCGCAGCGCGGTGGAGGGGTATCAGCCTCTCCGGAAACGCTGACGCCCCTCCGTCAGCCCTGCGGGCTGCCACCTCCCCTCGAAGGGTAGGATTGAACGATTAAAGCGCGTCGCCTCCCGCCACCGGCGCGGGCCGGTGCGCCGGCGCGTGGGGCGGCTCGATATCGGCGGGGAGGGGCGGGTCGAGCTGGCCTTCCCATTTGGCGACGACCGTGCTCGCCACGGCATTGCCGACGACGTTGGTCGCCGACCGGCCCATGTCGAGGAAGTGGTCGACGGCGAGGATCATCAGGATCCCGGCCTCGGGGATCTTGAACATGGACAGGGTGCCGGTGATGACGACGAGGCTCGCCCTCGGAACGCCCGCCACGCCCTTCGACGTCACCATCAGGGTCAGCAGCATGGCGATCTGGGTGCCGAGGTCGAGGTGGATCCCGTAGGCCTGGGCGATGAAGATCGACGCGAACGTCATGTACATCATCGAGCCGTCGAGGTTGAACGAATAGCCGAGCGGAAGCACGAAGGCGGCGATGCGCGGCGGCACTCCGAAGCGCTCGAGCGCCTCCAGCGTCCGGGGGAAGGCGGCCTCCGACGAGGCGGTCGAGAAAGCCAGCACGATCGGGTCGCGGATGTAGCGCACGAGCAGCCGAGTGCGGCTTCCGACGATCAGGAAGCACAGTCCGATCAGCAAGGCCCACAGGAGGACCAGGCCGAGATAGAAGCTGCCCATGAAATAGCCGTAGGTGCCGAGGATGGAGGGCCCGCGCTCGGCGATGCTGGCGGCGACGGCGGCGAACACGGCAACCGGGGCGAATCGCATCACATAGTCGGTGACCTGGAGCATCACCTTGACCAGCGCTTCGAGCGCCCGGACGAGCGGCTTCGCCGGCTCGCCGACGGCGGTGATCGCCACTCCGAGGAAGAGCGAGAAGACGACGATCTGGAGGATGTCGTTCGACGCCATCGCCTCCACCATCGACTGGGGGAAGATGTGGGCGATGAACTTGGCAAGGCTGAACCCGGCCCGGTCGACGCCGCTGGCCGCGTCCGCCGGCGGGATGGGAAGGTGAAGGCCGACTCCGGGCTGGAGCGCGGTGACGAGGATCAGCCCCAGGGTGAGCGAGACCAGGCTGGCGCACACGAACCAGCCGAAGGCTTTGAACCCGACCCGGCCGAGCGCCGCGGTGTCGCCCATATGCGCGATCCCGACGATCATGGTGGAAAGCACCAGCGGCGCGATGATCATCTTGATGAGGTTGAGGAACACCGTCGTCGGGATGGCGACGTAGCCGGCGATCGTCGCCAGCCGGGCGTCGCCCGCCGGCGTTCCGTCGCCCACCGAGGCGTTGATCGCCCACCCCGCCAGGATGCCGAGCACCAGTCCGGCCAGGATGAAATAGGTCAGGCGCTTTGCCACGGTCTCGCTCTCCGGCTGTTCTTTGGGCGTAGGAAGGCGATTGCGGCGAGCGGGTCAAGCGCGGATGCCCCCCCCAGATCGCCGAGCCTCTTCCGTCACCCCGGCGAAGGCCGGGGCCCAGGAACACCGCCGGAGGTGATTGCCGAAGGTCGTGTCCTTGGGTCCCGGCCTCCGCCGGGATGACGGCCTTGTCCGCTCCCGCCCGCTTAAGCCGGCTCGAGCTCCCTCACCACCTTCTCGGCCAGGGTGCCGTTGAGCTCGGCGAGGTGGTCGAACTGGGACCGGTAGGTCGCAAGGCCCTGGCTGAGCGAGCGAAGCTCGGCGTCGAGGCCCTGGAGCTCGGCCTCGGGCACCAGCGCTTCCACCGTTTCCCAGCGCGACCAGCCCTCGCGCGTGTCCATCCCGAGCATCTGACCGCGGCGGCTGGCGATCGCCGAGGTGACCTTCGAGGTCGCGTGCCCGGGAGTGACCACGGTAACCTTGTGGACGGGCTCGAGCAGGTGGGGCGCGGCGGCGGCGAGCGCCTCGCTCATCGCGATCCGCCCGGCGGTCCGGAAGGCGAGCTCCGAGCTGTCGACCGTATGATAGCTTCCGTCGGTGAGGGTGACGGCGACGTCGACCACCGGAAAGCCGAGCGGCCCTTTCTCGAGCGCGTCCTTCACCCCGGCTTCGATCGCCGGGAAATATTGCCGGGGCACGGCGCCGCCGTGGATCGTCTCCTCGAAACGGAAGCCTTCGCCGCGGGCGAGCGGGCGGACCTCGATCACGACGTCGCCGAATTGGCCGTGGCCGCCCGACTGCTTCTTGTGGCGGCCGCGCTGGGTCACCGGCTTGCGGATCGACTCCTTGAACCCGATCGTCGGCGGTCGCGAAGTGACGGCGACGCCGTAGCGGCGCTTCAGCTTGGCGAGGGTGACCTTGAGATGCTCGTCGCTGATCCCCTTGAGCCGCGTCTCGTGCTGCGCCTCGTCCTGCTCCCAGGTGAGGGACGGATCCTCCTCGCACAATTTGTGGAGCGCGGTCGAAAGCCTGACGTCGTCCTTGCGGTCCTGGGTGGCGATGGCGAGCGCGTAATTCGAGGCTGGAAGGTCGAGCGCCGGCGCCTCGCCGCTCGCGCCGAGCCATTGGCCGGCGCCCGCGCCCTCGGCCTCGGCGATCGCGACGACGTCGCCGACGCCGGCCTTGGCGAGCTTGGCCGTCTTCTCGCCCTGGACGGCGAAGAGCGTTCCGACCCGGACCGTTCCGCTCGGGCTCTTGAGCTCGGCCCCCTCGGTCAGCGTGCCTCCGAATATCCGGGCGAAGGCGAGGCGGCCCATCGTTCCGCCGTGCGAGACCTTGAAGACGAAGGCGCAGCCGGTCTTCGCCCCAAGCCGGGACGCAGCGGCGTCGGGGGCAGGGGCGTCGTGACGCAGCGCCTTCATCAGGCGCCGCACTCCGAAACCGTTCAGGGCCGAGCCGAACAGCACCGGCACGACCAAATTCTCGCGGGTCTCGCGGGCGAGGTCGGCGAAGATGGTGGCGCGGTCGGGCGTCTCGTCGCTCAGCAGCTGCTCGAGCAAGGCGTCGTCATGATCGGCGAGCTGCTCGAGCATGTGGAAGCGGTCGGCGGCCTCGCGGTCGGCGAGCTCGGCAGGGATGTCGATCGGCTCGGAGGGCTTGCCCGGCACGTAGCGGAACGCCCGCTCGAGCCCGAGGTCGACGAAGCCGGTGATCTTCTCGCCTCCCGTTTCCTTGGCCCGGATCGGGATCTGCCGCGCGACGAGCGGGGAAGCGCTCATCGGCTGTAGCGCCTCGAGAAGGGCTTGGATGCTGCCTCGCGCCTGGTCGATCTTGTTGACGAAGATCAGGTGGGGAACGCCGAGCGCCTCGAGCTGGCGGAGCGCGGGCTCGGCGAGGATCGCCCGGTCCGGCTCCGGATCGACGACGACGATGGCGAGGTCGGCGCAGGCCACGCCGAGCGCTCCGTCGGCCGAGAAGCCGACCGAGCCGGGCGCATCGACGATCGCGAAGCGGTCGCCCAGGAATTGGAAGTTGAGCAGGTTCAATTCGGTCGATCCGGCACGCGCGCGGGCCTCGGGGCTCGAGTCGCCGACGGTGGTCCCCGCGTCGACGCTGCCCTGCCGGTCGATCGCGCCAGCCGCGAAGAGAAGGGCCTCGGCAAGGCTGGTCTTGCCGGCGCCGCCGGGACCCACCAGCGCGATCGCGCGCGTGCCGTCTGATCTGCCAGGCATGTTCGTCTCCTCCGTCCGCTTCGACGCGGCCCGCGAGAAGACGCGGAACCGCGCACTTCAAGGAAAGCGGGAGCCTTTACCCATCTGCGGCGAATCGCAAGGGGGCGGGACCGATTTTGTCGGTTAACCTTCTTTCGACGGAACGGCCCCGGGGAGATCGGGGTTATGGCCGCGTGCCGAACACGCTTACCTTGTCCGCCCTTGGCGCACTGTCGATCGCCGGAGCTGCGCTCGGCTGGCAACTGGGCCACGCTTCGGTCGCGGAGATCAACCCGGCCTATTTCAAGGAACGGGAAACGAGCTTCCATGCCGCCTTGGCGGCAAACGCGCCGCAGGGCTGGGATCAGGTCCAGCGGCAGGAATTTTCGCAAGGCGAGGATCCGATCACCTCGTGCATCGGCTGCGTCAACGGTCCCTTGCCCGATTATCCGGTCGCCTACGTCCCGGGGCGAGACCCCTATATCGAGACCGCCGCCGTCACCCGCTGGCCGGCGCAGGAGCGGCAGGCCCGCGTCGCGCCCGAGGCGCAGGAGCAGGCCGCCGTTGCCGAACCCGTGCAGGAGGCGAAGACCGACCCCGCGCGCGATCGCATCGTCCGTTACGGCTCCTATCCGGTGACTCAGGACGAGGCCCGGGCGATGGCCGATCAAAAGGCCGACACCGCGGCCGAGACGCCGGCGGCGGAGATTGCTGCAACGCAATAGTTCGCCTACATCTGGCGAATGACTTCGACCAACGACATCCGTCGCGGCTTCCTCGACTTCTTCGCTCGCGAGGGGCACCGTCCCGTGCCCTCGGCCCCGCTCGTTCCGCAGAACGATCCCACCTTGATGTTCGTCAATGCGGGCATGGTGCCGTTCAAGAATGTCTTCACCGGCCTCGAGACCCGGCCTTATTCGACCGCCACCTCCTCGCAGAAGTGCGTCCGCGCCGGCGGCAAGCATAACGATCTGGACAATGTCGGCTATACCGCCCGCCACCACACCTTCTTCGAGATGCTCGGCAATTTCTCGTTCGGCAATTATTTCAAGGAGCGGGCGATCACGCTGGCCTGGACCTTGCTCACGAAAGAATGGGGCATTTCCCCGGACCGGCTGACCGCGACCGTCTACCATACCGACGACGAGGCCTTCGATCTTTGGAAGAAGATCGCCGGCCTGCCCGAAAGCCGGATCATCCGGATCCCGACCAAGGACAATTTCTGGGCGATGGGCGACAGCGGCCCGTGCGGGCCGTGCTCCGAGATCTTCTACGACCATGGCGACCACATCCCCGGCGGCCCGCCAGGCTCGCCCGACGAGGATGGCGACCGCTTCACCGAGATCTGGAACCTCGTCTTCATGCAATATGAGCAGGAAGACAATGAGATAGTCCGCGACCTTCCGACGCCGTCGATCGACACCGGCATGGGGCTGGAGCGGATCGCCGCCGTCCTTCAGGGCGTCCACGACAATTACGACACCGACACGTTCAAGGCTTTGATCGCCGCGTCGAGCGCGCTGACCCACAATGCCCAGACCCAGGATACCAAGGCGAGCCACCGGGTCATCGCCGACCATCTTCGCGCCTCCGGCTTCCTGGTCGCCGACGGAGTTCTGCCGGCGAACGAGGGCAGGGGCTATGTGCTCCGCCGGATCATGCGCCGCGCGATGCGCCACGCCCACCTGCTCGGCGCTTCCGAACCGCTGATGCACCGGCTCGTGCCGTCGCTGGTCGCCGAGATGGGCGCCGCCTATCCCGAGCTGGTCCGCGCCCAGCCGCTGATCGAGGAGACGCTGAAGCTCGAGGAGACGCGCTTCCGCCAGACGCTGGACAAAGGCCTTCGCCTGCTCGACGAGGCGACCGGGACGATGACGCCCGGAGCGACGCTTCCCGGCGAGGTCGCGTTCAAGCTCTACGACACGTACGGTTTTCCCTACGACCTTACCGAGGATGCGCTTCGGGCGCAGGGCTTCGCGGTCGACCGCGCGGGCTTCGATTCCGCCATGGCCGAGCAGAAGGCGGCGGCCCGCGCGGCCTGGAAGGGCTCGGGCCAGAAGGCATCGGAGGACGTCTGGTTCGATATCGCCGAGGCGGAAGGATCGACCGAATTCACCGGCTATACCGGCCATGAGGGCGAGGGCGTGGTCGTCGCTCTGGTCAAGGACGGAGCGCGCGTCGAGCGGGCCGGAGCCGGCGACAAGGTCGTCCTCCTCACCAACCAGACGCCCTTCTACGGCGAAAGCGGCGGCCAAATGGGGGACAGCGGCCGCATCGTCAGCGACAAGGGCCTCGAAGCCGATGTCGAAGATACGTCGAAGCCGCTCGGCCGACTGCACGCCCACCACGCCGTCGTCCGCTCGGGCGAAGTGGCGGTCGGAGACGCCGTCCACCTGTCCGTCGACGCCGAGCGGCGCGGGCGGGTGCGGGCCAATCATTCGGCGACCCATCTCCTCCACGCCGCGCTTCGCCACCGGCTTGGGAGTCACGTCACCCAAAAGGGCAGCCTCGTCGCGCCCGATCGCTTCCGGTTCGATTTCTCGCATCCCAAGGCGCTGACGCCCGAGGACATCGCCGCCGTCGAGGAGGAGGTGAACCGCCACATCCGCGAGAATGACGAGGTCACCACCCGGCTGATGAGCCCCGACGAGGCGATCGGAGCCGGGGCGATGGCGCTGTTTGGCGAGAAATATGGCGACGAGGTTCGGGTTCTCTCGATGGGCCGGGGCTCCGATGCCAGCTATTCCGTCGAGCTGTGCGGAGGGACCCACGTCCACGCACTGGGCGACATCCAATTGTTCAAGATCGTCGGCGAAAGCGCGGTTGCCGCGGGAGTCCGCCGGATCGAGGCGCTGACCGGCGAGGCGGCGCGCCAATGGCTTACGGCGCGCGAGGCGCGGCTCAAGGAGGTCGCGGCGGCGCTCAAGTCGGCGCCGGAGGAGGTGCCCGCCCGCGTCGCCGCCTTGATCGACGATCGCCGCCGCCTCGAGCGCGAGCTGGCGGATGCGAAGAAGGCGCTTGCGCTCGGCGGGGGTCGACCAGCCGCGGACTCGCCGGGGCCGGAGCAGGTCGGCGGAATCGGATTCATCGGCCAAGTGCTCGAAGGGATCGATCCGAAGGTGCTTCGCGGCCTCGTCGACGAAGCCAAGCAACGGGTCGGCTCGGGCGTGGTGGCGCTGGTCGCCGTCGCCGGCGGCCGCGGCACGGTCGCGGTCGGAGTGACCGACGACCTGACGGGCAGCCGAAGCGCCGTCGACCTGGTCCGCAAGGCGGTGGAAGCACTCGGCGGCCAGGGCGGCGGCGGTCGTCCCGATATGGCGCAGGGCGGCGGACCGGAGGGCGGCAAGGCTGCCGAGGCCATCGAGGCGGTCAAAGCGGCTCTGCAGGAAGACACGGTCGCCGCCTGATCGAGTAAGTACTAACCTCGTTCGTCCCGAGCGAAGTCGAGGGGCGCTGCACGGAGTCATCACGAGCGCCCCTCGACTACGCTCGGGACGAACGGGTTTTGCGGTGCATCTACGCTGGTTTTGCCGCTGGCACCGCCGGCTCCCAGCCGAACACGCTTCGCCCGCCATAATCGTTCGATCGCGCCCGCTCCTCCGCCAGATGCGCCTCCAGCGACGGACCCGACACATGCGCCTCCAGCCGGCGCGCCTGCTCGTCCAAGCGCCGGATCGCGTCGAGCTTCTCGTCATGGCCGAGCTTCGCCTGCTCGACCGCGGTTTTGAGGACGCCGATCGTCTTGTCGTAGACCTTCGTCGGGACGGGGAAGGGGTGGCGGTCCTTCCCGCCATGGGCGAGGGAGAAGCGCGCGGGATCGGAAAAGCGGGCCGGGGCGCCGTGAACCACCTCCGCCACCATCGCCAGCGAGCGCACAGTGCGGGCGCCGACTCCCGGCACAAGCAGCAGCTCGGCGAAATCCTTCGGCCCAGCCTCGGCCGCCGCGGCGAGCGTGCCGCGAAGCCGGCGAAGGATCACGTCGCCGGCGCGGACGTCGTGATGGTCCGGCATCGAGAGGTGGGGAAGCATCGGTTCGGCCGCTGCCGGTGCCCCGCCCGGTGCCGCGGAGCGTTCGACGGCGGCGGCCTCCTTCGCCAGCCGCTCCGGGCCGAGCGTCGCGAGCAGATCGAGCTGGGCCCCGCGCGAAGCCGCGGCGCGGCGGTCGGCGAGGTTGAGGATGATGCCCTGTCGCCGGCCCTCGATCGCCGCATGGGGCGAATCGACGAAGCTTTCCAGCCCTTCCGACAGCCAATGGTAGCGCCGGGCGCTTCGCCGCTCGCCGTTCATGCCCTGCTGGACGATCGCCCACTTGCCCTCGTCGCTGACGAAGAAGCCATGGAGGTAGAGGTCGAAGCCGTCCTGAACCGCGGCGCTGTCGACCTTGGCGACGAGCCTGCTCGCGCGGGCGAGAGCGACGCCGTCGAACCCCGCCTGCTCGCCCCCGGCGGCGAGTTCCGCCGGAGTCTGCCGCGACTGCGTGCCGCGTCCGCCGCACACTCGGATCCCAAGTTCCGCGGCGCGCGGATTGAGGCCCCGCTTCAACGCGCCGATGACGCTGGTGGTGATACCGGAGGAATGCCAGTCCATCCCCATCACCGCTCCGAACGACTGGAACCAGAAGGGGTTGGCGAGGCGGGCGAGATATTCGTCGCGGCCGTAATGGTGGATCACGGCCTCGGACATGACCGTGCCGAGGCGGGTCATCCGCTCGCCGAGCCAGGCCGGCACCCGCCCGCCATGGAGGGGAAGGTCGGCGCTTCCCGATCGTCTCGCCATCGCCTGCCTCCGGAACGAAGGCGGAACGTTAGCAAGGTCCCGGCGAGTTTGGAAGGCCTGGGGCATGGCCGCCGACGTGAAATCGCTTCCATCATTGCGAGCGAAGCGAAGCGATCGAGCGGCTCGGGCGGCCGAGGCTGGATTGCCGCGTCGCTTGGCTCTTCGCAATGACGGACCAGCCGGAGCCATCCTGCTCGGATCCGGGCAGCGGGTAGGGGAGTTAGGCCTTCGCCTCGGCTTCCGGAGGCGTGACTCCTGGCTCGAGAAGGCGATGGAGGTGGACGACGACGTACTTCATCTCGGCGTCGTCGACGGTGCGCTGCGCCGAACCGCGCCAGGCGTCGAGCGCCTCGGCATAATTTGGAAAGACGCCGACGATGTCGATCGTGGCGAGGTCGAAGTCCAGGCCGCGCGGGTCCTTGACCCGGCCTCCGAAGACGAGGTGAAGCTTGCTCATCGGGTGCGCTTGGCCGCCGACGCCCCGCAAGGCAAGACCCTGCGGGGCGTGCGCATCAGCGGTTGTGCACCGAATCGGCGACCGCGTCGGCCGAGCTCTTGAGAGCTCCGACCGCGCGGTCGGTGAAGCCGTCAATCTGCTCCTTGCTCGCGTCCCGGGCGGCTTGAACCGCCTGGCGCGCCGTGTCCGTCAGCCGACGACCGGCGGTTCCGAGCAGCTGGCCTTCGCGCTCGCTCTTAGGCAAGAGAGCGCCGGCGATCGCGCCGAGCGCGAGCCCGCCGACCACCGCCGCCATCGGCGCCGCGTCGATCGACTCGGCGGTGCGCTGGCCGACCGATCCTGCCCGCTCGCGCGCCGCAGAATAGGCGGCGCTCGTCCGGTCGCGCGCCGCCTGATAGGCGTCGGCGGCCTTGGTGCTCACCGCGGAGAGCGCTCCGCCGCCGCCATTGGCGCCGTCCGATCCGGTGCCGGTGCCGCGACTGTTGGTGCTTGCGGTCGAGCGGGTGTCGGTGTTGCTCATGCGTCTGCTCCTTGCTTTGCGGCCCGCTCCGTGACGGGGGCCGTGATGTCGTAGTTGCGATCGCCCGAATCGAGGCGGGTGGTGATTAGGTCGTCGTCGGCGCGCGACGAGAAGAGCCGTGAGACGACGTGTCGGATCGGTTTTCGCGCCAGGAAGAGCGTGAACGCGGCGAGGCCGGCCGCGACCGGAACCGGGCGGGACTTGACCGCCTCGACAGCGTCCTCGGCGATTTCGCCGCCGCGCTCCTTCACTCCGTCCCAGGCGTTGCTGGCGATGGTCCCGGGCCTCAGCCGCTGCTGCAGCTCCGCCGCAGTGTCGGCTACGCGCCTGCGCGAACGCTCAGCCTCCAGCTTCGCGGCAAGTATCTCCGGCGCACTCATGCGATCGACTCCGCATCGGCGAGCGCCTTGCGTTCGTCCTCGTCGCCGGAGAGGGCGCCGAGCTTCGCGGCGCCATAGCGGACGAGCAGGAAGCCGAGGATCCCCACGATCAGGAAGACTGCAAGGCCGCCGAGCGCCGGGCCGATCCACTTCGCGAGCTGAAGCGCGAAGCCGACCAGCAAGGCGATCAAAGCCGCATTGACCATGAACAAGGCGGCGACCAGGGCGATCGCGCCGTTGCGCGCCTGACCGAGCCGACGCGCGGCGATGGCGCGGTAGAGATTGACCTCCGCCCGCGCATACGCCTTGCCGTGCTCGACGAGCCGGCCGAACAACTCGCCGATCGAGCTTTCGCCTGTCGAGCTATTGGGAGCCATGCCCGCCGGCGCGTCCAACGTCAGGCTCCGGCGCCGTCGGCCGGACCACGCTCGTCATTCAGACCGGCCTTGACCAGACGGGCGAGGGTGAAGCCGAGGACGGCCGCCACTCCGATCGCAATTCCGGGGCTCTTGCGGATCGCCGACTGGACGTTGTCGTACAGTTCGTCGACCTCGGTCCGGCGAAGCGTGTCGGCGAAGCCGGACACCGCGTCGGACGCCTTGCGGGCATATTCGCCATATTGGCCGCCGAGCCGCTCGTCGATCGAATCGGCCGTATCGGCGACCACCCGCGACAATTCCTCGAGCGCGTCGCTGGCGCGGGTCTTGCCGCCGTCCGCGAATTCGCGAACCCGGTCGCCGGCCTGACCGCGAAGGGCGCTCACCTGGCCGCGAAGCTGCTCGCGAACACCCTCGGTGCCGCCGCCGCCGCCGCCTTCGCCGCCCGCCGCGCCGCCGGTCGAGCCCGTGCCGTCCGTTCCGCTCGTCGCCATCGCCGTTCCTCCTCCTGTGCCGCTGCTCCCGATGCCGGACCCGCCGCTGCCAGTCCCGCCGATGCCGGTCGACGTGCCGCCGGTGTCGTCACCGCCGCCGCCCGCGACGAACCCGCCGCTCGAGCCGCCCGTGTCGTCGGAGCTGGTCTCCATGGCGCCGTTGATGATGTGATCCGTGCCTTCCGGCAGCTCGTCGGGACGAGGGGGCATGGCTATATTCTCCTGGTCTGATTAACCTTGGGACTCGAAACGGTGCGGCGGCGCTCGCGTTCCGGACAGGACGACGAAAGTTGCGCCACGCGCGCCGCGCCGATAAGCCGCCCCCATTCCCGATATAGTTCAGAACGAGGCCGTAACAATGACCGCCATCCTCGACGTGCACGCCCGTCAGATCCTCGACAGCCGAGGCAATCCCACCGTCGAGGTCGAAGTGCTGCTCGAGGACGGAAGCCAGGGCCGGGCGGCGGTCCCCTCCGGCGCCTCCACCGGCGCCCACGAAGCGGTCGAGAAGAGGGACGGCGACAAGTCCAAATATGGCGGCAAGGGAGTCTGCGAGGCGGTCAATTCCGTTCGCGGCGAGATTGCCGAGGCGATCCGCGGCCGCGAGGCCGAGGATCAAAGCGAGATCGACGCGCTCCTCATCGACCTCGACGGCACCGACAACAAGTCGCGGCTCGGCGCCAATGCGATCCTCGGCGTCAGCCTCGCGGTCGCCAAGGCGGCGGCGGATGCGCGCGGCCTTCCGCTCTACCGCTATGTCGGCGGAGTGTCGGCGCAGCTTCTTCCGGTGCCGATGATGAACATCGTCAACGGCGGGGTCCACGCCGACAATCCGATCGACTTCCAGGAATTCATGGTCATGCCGGTCGGCGCTTCCAGCCTCGCCGAGGCGGTGCGCTGCGGAGCCGAGATCTTCCACGTCCTCAAGGGCCGGCTCCACGCCTCCGGTCTCTCCACCTCGGTCGGCGACGAAGGCGGCTTCGCCCCAAATCTGGGCTCCGCCCGCGACGCGCTGGACTTCATCATGAAGTCGGTCGAGGAAGCCGGCTACAAGCCCGGCGACGACGTCGTGCTCGCGCTCGATTGCGCGGCGACGGAATATTATCGCGACGGCGCGTACCGGATGGAGGGGGAGGGGAAGACCTTCTCGTCGGCCGAAAATGCCGATTATCTCGCGGCCTTGGCGCGCGACTATCCGATCCGCTCGATCGAGGACGGCATGGCGGAGGACGATTGGGAGGGCTGGAAGCTGCTCACCGAGCGGCTCGGCAGCGAGGTCCAACTGGTCGGCGACGACCTGTTCGTCACCAATCCCAAGCGGCTCGCCCGCGGCATCGAGGAGGGCATTGCCAACTCGATCCTCATCAAGGTCAACCAGATCGGCACCCTCTCCGAGACCCTCGAAGCGGTCTCGGCGGCGCAGCGCGCCCGCTACACCGCGGTGATGTCGCACCGCTCCGGCGAGACCGAGGACACGACCATCGCCGACCTCGCGGTCGCGACCAATTGCGGGCAGATCAAGACCGGCTCGCTCGCCCGCTCCGACCGTCTCGCCAAGTACAACCAGCTTATCCGGATCGAGGAGGAACTGGGTTCGATGGCGCGCTATGCCGGCCGCGGCATCTTCTCCGGGCGCTGACAGCCGCATTTGGCCGCCGATCGACGCTTTGTTTGTGGAAAACGTCTCAAAACGCTTGATTCGCGAGCGTTTTCCTGATTCCTTAACGCCATGTCGACGATGGGGCGCAATTCGTTGGAAATCATCAGGCGGGCGGCGTGGCCGGCCGTGGCACTGCTGATCATCGCCAACTTTCTCGGCTACGCGATCGTCGGCTCGAACGGGATCCTAAGCTGGGGCGATTATCGCCGACAGAAGGAGGCCCGGCAGGTCGAGTTGGCAAGCCTCCAGCTCGAGCAGTCGAAGCTCGCCCATCGGGTCCAGCTGCTCGACCCGCGCAACGCCGATCCCGACCTCTCCGAGGAGATGGTTCGCAAGGAGCTCGGCCTCGTCCGCCCCGACGAAGTGGTGATCCCGGTCCAGGATTGATCTGCTCCCCATCAGGAGATGGGGAGGGGGCCACCCGGAGGGTGGTGGAGGGGTAACTGGCAAGGCCTCCTCCGTCTCGCGCTCGAACCTCCGACCCATCGGCGCCTACCCCTCCACCACCTTCGGTGGTCCCCCTCCCCGTGCGCAGCACGGGGAGGCACAAGGCCGTCCGGCACAAGTTGCACCCACCCGCGTTTGCCGCCATAGAGCCGCCCTTCGAACAGTAGCAGGATGCACACGTGGCCAAGGCAGCAACGTCCAAGCGCGCCAGCACCGACACGGCAACCGCACCGCCCGCAACCTCCAATCGCGAGCGTCCGCCCGAGCCGACGCGCTACCAGGCGAGCCGCGAGGAGCTTCTCGAATATTATCGCCAGATGCTGCTCATCCGCCGCTTCGAGGAGCGCGCCGGACAGCTTTACGGGCTCGGCCTGATCGGCGGTTTCTGCCACCTCTATATCGGCCAGGAAGCGGTCGCGGTCGGCCTTCAGTCGGCGATGGAGCCGGGCAAGGACAGCGTCATCACCGGCTATCGCGACCACGGCCACATGCTCGCCTACGGGATCGACCCGCGCGTGATCATGGCCGAGCTGACCGGGCGCGCCGCCGGCATCTCCAAGGGCAAGGGCGGCTCGATGCACATGTTCAGCGTCGAGCATAAATTCTACGGCGGCCACGGCATCGTCGGAGCCCAGGTCAGCCTCGGCACCGGCCTCGCCTTCAAGCACAAATATGCCGAAGATGGCGGGGTGTGCCTCGCTTATTTCGGCGACGGCGCGGCGAACCAGGGCCAGGTCTACGAGAGCTTCAACATGGCCGAGCTGTGGAAGCTTCCGATCATTTACGTGATCGAGAACAATCAATATGCCATGGGCACCAGCGTCAACCGCTCCTCGGCCGAGGACCAGCTCTACCGCCGCGGCGAGAGCTTCCGGATCCCCGGCCTGCAGGTCGACGGAATGGACGTGCTCGCGGTTCGCGGCGCTGCCGAGACGGCGCTCGAGTGGGTGCGCGCCGGCAAGGGCCCGATCCTGCTCGAATTGAAGACGTACCGCTATCGCGGCCATTCCATGTCCGACCCGGCCAAGTACCGATCGCGCGAGGAAGTTCAGGCGGTGCGCGAGAAGTCCGATCCCATCGAGCATGCCAAGCGCGAGCTCGAGGCTCTGGGGGTGAAGGAGGACGAGCTCAAGAAGGTCGATTCCGACATCAAGCGCATCGTCGTCGAAGCCGCCGATTTCGCCGAGCAGTCGCCCGAGCCGGAACCCGGCGAGCTTTACACCGATATCCTGGTCGAGACCTACTGATGCGATCTGTTGCGTCATCCCGGCGAAGGCCGGGACCCATGAACACGGCCCTTTTCCCGGGGGCGAGAGCCAGGTCGACTGCCCGGCTTGAACCGTGTTCCTGGGCCCCGGCTTCCGCCGGGGTGACGGGGAGTTGAGAATGCCCGTCGAACTGAAGATGCCCGCTCTGTCGCCCACCATGGAGGAGGGGACGCTCGCCAAATGGCTGGTGAAGGAGGGCGACACGGTCAAGTCCGGCGACATCCTCGCCGAGATCGAGACCGACAAGGCCACCATGGAATTCGAAGCGGTGGACGAGGGGACGGTTGCGAAGATCCTGGTGGCCGAAGGGACCGACGAGGTGAAGGTCGGAACGGTGATCGCTCTGATCGCCGGCGAGGGCGAGGATGCATCGGCTCCCGCCTCCGCTCCCGCTTCGGGCGAGCCCGCGCCGGCGGACTCGAAGCCCGCCGTCGAGCAGCCCAGCGATCAGAAGACCGAGGCGTCGCCGGTGGAGACAGGCGCCAAGCAGCAGCCGGCCGAAACCGGCGCCCATGCCCTGGTCGCCGCCGCGCATGACAATCCCGAGGCTCCGGAAGTTCCGGAGGGCACGGAGACGTTCCGCCAGACCCTGCGCGAGGCGCTCCGCGACGCGATGGCCGAGGAGATGCGCAAGGACGGCCGAGTGTTCGTGATGGGCGAGGAAGTCGCCGAATATCAGGGCGCCTACAAGGTCACCCAGGGGCTTCTCGACGAATTCGGCCCCAAGCGCGTGGTCGACACGCCGATCACCGAATATGGGTTCGCCGGCCTTGGAACCGGAGCGGCGATGGGCGGCCTCCGGCCGATCGTCGAGTTCATGACCTTCAACTTCGCCATGCAGGCGATCGACCACATCATCAACTCGGCAGCCAAGACCAATTACATGTCGGGCGGCCAGATGCGCTGCCCGATCGTCTTTCGCGGCCCGAACGGAGCGGCGAGCCGCGTCGCTGCCCAGCACAGCCAGAATTACGGCCCCTGGTATGCGGCGGTTCCCGGACTGGTCGTCATCGCGCCTTATTCCGCGGCCGACGCCAAGGGACTTCTCAAGGCGGCGATCCGCTCCGAGGATCCCGTCGTCTTCCTCGAGAACGAGCTGCTCTACGGGCAGAGCTTCGACGTCCCGAAGCTCGACGACTATGTCCTTCCGATCGGCAAGGCGAGGGTTGCCCGCGAAGGGAAGGACGTGACCCTGGTCAGCTATTCGATCGGCGTCGGAGTCGCACTCGAAGCGGCGACCGAGCTTGCGGAGCAGGGCATCGACGCCGAGGTGATTGACCTTCGCACGCTCCGCCCGCTCGACCGGCAGACGGTGCTCGCGAGCCTCGCCAAGACCAATCGCATGGTCTGCGTCGAGGAGGGCTGGCCGACCTGCTCGATCTCGGCCGAGCTGATGGCCATCGCGATGGAGGAGGGGTTCGACGATCTCGACGCCCCGGTGCTTCGGGTTACCGACCGCGACGTTCCGCTGCCTTATGCCGCCAATCTGGAGAAGCTGGCGCTGATCAAGGTCGCCGACGTGGTCGAGGCGGCGAAAAAGGTCTGCTACCGGTGAACGCCGCCGCTCCGGCCGAGGCCGGGGCCCGGTAGATGGCCGATCTCGATCCGGATCGCGTCCTCGCGTTGAGCTACGTGCCGGCGACGAAGCGGCCGGCGATCGCCGCTTTGTGGGCGCTCGATGCCGCTTTGGGGGCGGTGCTCGCCGGCGGCCGGGAACCGATGATCAGCCGGATCAAGCTGGCTTGGTGGCGCGACTCGCTGGAGCGGCTCGATGGAGCGCGGCCGCCGGGCGAGCCGGTGCTTCAGGCGCTTGCCGAACACGTCCTTCCGCTCGGAATCACGGGCGCGGAGCTGGCCGGAATGGAGGAGGGCTGGGCGGTGCTGCTGTCCGACGTTCCTCTGACGCCGGCGGACCTATCGCTCTACGCCAAGAGCCGGGGGCGCCTGCTGTTTGCGCTTTCGGCGCGATTGCTTTGCGGACGACGCGCGGTGGCCGGAGACGTCGGCGGCGAGGCCTGGGCGCTGATAGACCTCGCCCGGCATTGCGGAAACGCGACGGATGCCGACTCGGCGGTGGAGGCCGCGCGCCGGCTCCCGCCGGTCAAGGTTCCGCCGCGCCTGCGGCCGCTGGGGATGCTGGATGCGCTGGCGCGGCGCGACGGCGATCCGGGCCGGGCGCGTTGGGAAGTGCAGGGGTCGCCGGGTCGCATGTGGCGCATGCTGCGCCACCGCTTGACCGGGAATTGATATATTTTTCTGAAAAAATCGACAGAAACGCAGATTATTCCCGACTGATCCTCCTCCAAAAGCAGGAGGAGAATAGACGATGGTTCGAATCGCGACGGGGGCCGGAGCAGCTTTGCTGCTCCTCCTGGCCGGGCTGTTTTTCTGGAAGAGCAGCGCCGCCGCCGATGCCCCGGTGCCGTCGGCCCCGTCCTCGGCGGGCTCGAGCGTCGGCGTCTCCGCCTATGGACAAGCCAATGGCGCGTTCGCCGCGGCGAGCCGTTTCCGTCCCCCCGAGGCCTCGGAGCAAAGCAAGGCCGAACGCCGTTTCGCGCGGGCCGATCGCAACAAGGATGGACGCCTCGTCCTCGCCGAGCTGCTCGAGCCGCGGCGCAAGGCTTTCGCAAAGCTCGATATCGACAAGAACGGACAGTTGAGCTTCGAGGAATGGACCGGCCGGACGAGCGAGAAGTTCGCCCAGGCCGATTCGGACCATAGCGGCTGGCTCAACACCGCCGAATATGCCGCGACGGCGCCCAAGCCGAAGCCGAAGCCTGCGCGGTGCGCGTGCTGACCGAGCCTTGCCTCCCCATCGCAAGGTGGGGAGGGGGACCACCGAAGGTGGTGGAGGGGTAATGGCCCGCTCCCGCCCCTGCCATGACCGCAACCGCGCGGTACTGCGCGCCCGCGATTTGCGTCGTGCGCCCACACCTCCCGAATTCCGGCTCTGGCAGATATTGCGGCATCGCCCCGACGGGTTGAAGTTCCGCCGCCAGCACCCCTTCGAAGGGTGCACCGTCGACTTCTACTGCCCCGCCGCGAAGCTGGTTATCGAGGTGGATGGGGACGCACACGGCATGGGCGATCACCCGCGCCGCGATGCCGAACGGGACGCCTGGCTGCAGAGCGAGGGGTTGAAGGTTCTGCGCTACGACGCAGCGGACGTGATGAGGAACGTCGAAGCGGTTGTTATCAGCATTCTTGCGGCGTGCGCTCGGTGACGACCCCTCCACCACCTTCAGTGGTCCCCCTCCCCAAGGCTTCGCCTCGGGGAGGCAGTTCCTGCATCCAAGCCTTGAGCGCCGCGTTCGCCCGGCTGGTGTAGAGCAGCTTTCGGTTCGCTTTCTTGGCCTTGCCCTCGACCGGGGGGAACAGTCCGAAATTGACGTTCATCGGCTGGTAGGTGTCGGCCTCGGCGCCGCCGGTGATGTGGCCAAGAAGGGCTCCGAGCGCGGTTTCGGGGGGAGGGGGCGCAAGGCTTCGCCCCGCGAGCTCCGCCGCGGCAAACCGGCCGGCGAGCAATCCCACCGCGGCCGATTCGACATAGCCCTCGCAGCCGGTGATCTGCCCGGCGAAGCGGATGTGAGGCGCGGTCCTCAGGCGCAGAGTTGCGTCGAGCAATTGCGGTGCGTTGAGGAAGGTGTTGCGATGGAGCCCACCCAGCCGCGCGAACTCCGCCTTCTCGAGCCCCGGGATGGTCCGGAACAGCCGCACCTGCTCCGCATGCTTCAGCTTGGTCTGGAAGCCGACCATGTTCCACAACGTGCCGAGCGCATTGTCCTGGCGGAGTTGGACCACCGCATAGGGCCAGCGCCCGGTGCGGGGATCGTCGAGCCCGACCGGCTTCATCGGGCCATAACGCAGCGTATCGACGCCGCGCGCGGCCATCACCTCGACCGGCATGCAGCCTTCGAAATAGGGCGTGTCTTTCTCCCACTCGCGAAACTCGGTCTTCTCGCCGTCGAGCAGGCCCTGATGAAAGGCGAGATACTGTTCCTTCGTCATCGGGCAGTTCACATAGTCCTTGCCGCCCTTGTCCCACCGCGCCGCCATCCACGCGACGTCCATGTCGATCGAATCGCGGTGAACGATCGGCGCGATCGCGTCGAAAAAGGCGAGGGCGTCGGCCCCGGTGGCGGCCCCGATCGACTCGGCCAGCCGCATCGCCGTCAGCGGCCCCGTCGCGACGAGGGTGGCGCCGGAGGCGGGGAGGGCGTCGATCCGTTCGCGCACCAGCGCGATATTGGGATGGCCGACAATCCGCTCCGTCACCGTCGCGGCGAACCCCTCGCGGTCCACCGCCAGCGCCGAGCCGGCGGGAACCCGGTGAGCGTCGGCGCAGGCCATGATCAGGGAGCCCAGCGAACGCATCTCGGCGTGGATCAGCCCGACGGCATTGTGCTCTGCATCGTCGGAGCGGAAGCTGTTCGAGCAGACCAGCTCGGCCAGCGAGTCGGTTTGGTGGACGGGCGTCATCTCGCCCGAGCCGCGCATCTCCGATAGGCGCACCTTCACCCCCGCCTCGGCGAGCTGCCAGGCGGCTTCCGAGCCGGCGAGACCGCCGCCGATGATGTGGATGTCGTTGATCATTTTCGTGCCGGGCACCTTATTCGTTCGTCCCGAGCGTAGTCGAGGGGCGCACGTGATGACTCATTGCCAGCGCCCCTCGACTTGGCTCGGGACGAACGCGGTTTCGATCCTTCAATCCCGTAAGCTTATCCTTCCTCCCCGCCGATTACCGCATCGCTCGCGCTTAGCGTCTGGTCCTCGACGTCGACGATCGCTTCGGCTTCGTCCTCGCTCTCCTCGATCCGGGCGGCGGAGACGACGTGCTCGCCGGGCGCGACCTTGAAGAGGGTTACCCCCTGTGTGTTGCGGCCGGCGATCCGGATGTCGCCGACGGTGGTGCGGATGAGCTTGGCTTGGTCGGTGACCAGCATCAGCTGCTGGCCGTTATGCGCCGGGAAGCTCGCCACCACGCAGCCGTTGCGGGCCGAGGTCTCGATGTTGGTGATGCCTTGGCCGCCGCGGTTGGTGCGGCGATATTCATAGGCTGAGGTACGCTTGCCGAAGCCGTTCTCGGTGACCGTCAGGATGAACTCCTCGGCCGCGGCGAACTCGGCCATCCGCTCGGGCGGCAGGGTGGCTTCGTTCTCATTCTCCTTCCACGCCGCGGCGCGAAGATAGGCGTCGCGCTCCTCGACGCTCGCCTCGAACCCCTTGAGGATCGAGAGGGAGATCACTTCGTCCCCGTCGCGCAGCCGGATTCCGCGCACGCCCGAGGCGGTACGGGACTGGAACTCGCGAACGTCGGTCGCGGCGAAGCGGACGGCCCGGCCGTGCTTGGTCGCAAGCAGGACGTCGTCCTCCTCGGTGAGCAGCGAAACTCCGATCAGACGGTCACTGGGGTCGCCCTCCTCATCGCTTCCGAACCGCATTGCAATCTTGCCGGCGGTAGGCACGTTGGTGAAGGCGTCCATCGAGTTGCGACGAACGGTGCCGTGCGCCGTGGCGAACATGATGTGGAGCTTGGCCCACTCGGCCTCGTCCTCGGGAAGCGGCAGGACGGTAGAGATCGTCTCGCCTTCGGCCAGCGGAAGCAGGTTGATCATCGGCCGGCCCCGGGTCTGCGGAGCGCCCTCGGGGAGGCGCCATACCTTGAGGCGATAGACCTTTCCGGCGGTGGAGAAGAACAGAACCGGCGTGTGCGTGGAGGTGACGAACAGGTTGGTGACCGCATCTTCCTCCTTCGTCGCCATTCCGGCGCGTCCCTTGCCGCCGCGGCGCTGCGACCGGAACGTCTCGAGCGGGGTGCGCTTGATGTAGCCGGTATGGGTCACGGTCACGACCATGTCTTCCCGCTCGATGAGATCCTCGTCGTCGATGCCATCGGCGGCCGGAGCGATCTCGGTCACGCGCGGAGTCGCGTAGGCGGCGGCGATCTCGTCGAACTCGGACTGCATCACCGCGTAGAGTCTGGCGCGGTCGCCCAGGATATCGAGGTGCTCGGCGATCGACGCGGCGAGCTCCTTGAGCTCGCCGGCGATCTCGTCGCGGCCGAGGCCGGTCAGGCGGTGGAGGCGAAGCTCCAGGATGGCGCGCACCTGGGTGTCGGACAGGGTGTAGGTGCCGCCCTCCACCTCATGCTCGACCGCCTCGACGAGGGCGATGTAGGGGGCGATCTCGTCGACCGACCAAGCTCGGGCGAGCAGGGCGGCGCGGGCCTCGGCCGGCGAGGCGGAGCCGCGGATGATCCGGACCACCTCGTCAAGATTGGTGACGGCGATGACCAGGCCGAGCAAGATATGCGCCCGCTCGCGCGCCTTGTTGAGCTCGAACTTGGTGCGGCGGGTGATCACCTCCTCGCGGAACTTGACGAAGGCCTCGATGATGTCCCGCAGGTTCAGCGTCTCGGGCCGGCCGCCGCGAATGGCGAGCATGTTGGCGGGGAAGCTCGACTGGGCGGGGGTGTGGCGCCAAAGCTGGTTCAGGACCACCTCGGGCGTGGCGTCGCGCTTCAGCTCGATGACGACCCGGACGCCTTGGCGGCTGGACTCGTCGCGAATGTCCGAGACGCCTTCGATGCGCTTGTCCTTGGCGGCCTCGGCGATCTTCTCGACCAGGCCGTTCTTGCCGACCTGGTAGGGAATGGCGGTGAGGACGATCGACTCGCGGTCGCCGCGATTGCGCTCGACGATGTGGCGCGAGCGCATCATGATCGAGCCTCGGCCGGTATGGTAGGCGCTTCGAATTCCGGCTTGCCCGAGTATCAGCGGACCGGTCGGGAAATCGGGGCCGGGGACGATCTCGATCAACTCCTCGATCGTGATCGCGGGGTTCTCGATATAGGCCCGGCAGGCGGCGAGGACCTCGCCGAGATTGTGCGGCGGGATGTTCGTCGCCATCCCGACCGCAATGCCGCCGGCGCCGTTGACCAGCAGATTGGGGAAGCGCGCCGGAAGCACCTGCGGCTCGCGCTCGGAGGCATCGTAATTGGGCGTGAAGTCGACCGTATCCTTGTCGATGTCGTCGAGCAGCGCGTTGGCCACCCGGGCGAGGCGCGCCTCGGTATAGCGCATCGCCGCCGGCGGATCGGGGTCCATCGAGCCGAAATTGCCCTGACCGTCGATCAGCGGCACGCGCATCGACCAATCCTGGGTCATTCGGGCGAGGGCGTCGTAGATCGAGGAGTCGCCGTGTGGGTGGTACTTACCCATGACGTCGCCGACCAGGCGCGCCGACTTGCGGTATGGGCGGCCGGCGACGAAGCCGGCTTCGTGCGCGCCGTAGAGGATCCGGCGATGGACCGGCTTCAGGCCGTCGCGAACGTCCGGAAGGGCGCGCGCGACGATGACCGACATGGCATAGTCGAGGTAGGAGGTCTTCATCTCCTCGACGATGGAGACGGGGGAGATGTCGCTGTTCTCGATGGTCGGCGGGGCGCTGGCCAAGGCGGTTTCCTGTGTGTTTCGTGATTGGGACGCGGGAACCGCGCCGGTGTCGGAAGCCTAGCCGATGAAGGAGCCGGGCGCCACCCCGCGCGCGTACGCGTATACGCGCGCGAGGCCTCTCCTAGATAGTCACGCGCGGGAGAAGCGCCAGCGTCCGCAGTCCGAGTGGCCGGGATCGAACGCATAGCCGTCGCTGTCGAAGGCCTTGAGGTCCTCGGGATCGGACAGGCGATGTTCGCAAAGGTAGCGCGCCATCATGCCCCGGGCGCGCTTGGCGGCGAAGGTGTTGAAGCGAAGCCCCTCCGGACCTTCCTCGCGAAAATCGACCTCGATGATCCGCAAAGTGGGCGGAAGGTGAGGCTCGACGACGCGGAAATACTCCTTGCTGGCGAGATTTATGACGATCCCGTCGTCTGCGTCCTCGATCATTGCGCGGGCCACGCGGTCCTTCCAGAAGGCGTAGAGGTCCTTCGCCCGGCCTGGCGCCCAGCGGGTTCCCATCTCGAGGCGATAGGGGCGGATGGAGTCGAGCGGACGGAGAAGGCCGTAGAGGCCGGAGAGGATGCGAAGGTGATCCTGGGCGAAAGCGACCGCGTCGGGATCGAGGCTTCGAACCTCGAAGCCGGCATAGACGTCGCCGGCGAAGGCGTAGAGTGCGGGGCGTTCCTCCGCGTCGGGAAAGTTCCGGAAGCGCTCGGCGTTGAGCTTCGCCAGCGGCTCGGAAATGTGCATGAGCTCGGCTAGGCGCTTGCGGCCGAGCTTCGCGGTGGAGCCGGCGAGCGCCTCCGCCTCGTTTGCGAAGCGCGGCTCGGTGGGCCGCAGCGACGGAAGCGGACGCCGGTAATCGAGCGTCTTGGCGGGAGAGATGATAGCGAGCATCGCAAGGCGCCGGTTAACGGTCGCCGAAGCGCCCGTCAAACCGTGTGCAAGATGCTGAAAGCCCAAGCTTTTCCGCTTCACCCCGGTTCAAGCGGCATTCAGCGCCCACGGCCTAGAAACAGCCTGCGTTTGGCGGTAGAGGCCGCTTTGTCTACCCCTTTTCAGATCCGGCCGCGTGCAGGTCAGCCCGGCCAACAGGAGGCATCTTTATGAAGCTCGTTTCCCGCTTCGCGCTCGCTATGGCCCTCGTCGTCGGCGGTGGCGCGGTGGCCCTGACGGCTCCGGCCGACGCCAAGAAGAAGGAAGAGCCGGCCAAGCCGACCGTTCAGCTAAGCAAGGAAGAGCGGGCGGCGCTTCTGCCGCTTCAAACGGCGATTGCCGCGAAGGATTGGGCGGCGGCGCAGGCGGCGCTTCCGGCGGCGGAAGCGGGCGCCACGACGGGCGAGGCCAAGCGCTACCTGGGCTACATGCTCCTCCAGGTCGGTCTCGGCGTCAGCGACGAGACGATGCAGGCGCGGGCGGTCGACACGATCATCGCCAGCGGCACGGTCCCGGCGGCAGACCTGCCGACGCTCTACCAGAACCAGGCGGCGCTCGCGATGCGCGCCAGGCCGGCCAATCTGCAAAAGGCGGAGGCGGCTTTCACCCGTCTGTCCGAGCTTACTCCGAACGACCCCGAAGTGCTGGTCAACCTCGCCAAGGTGAAGAGCGATCTGCGCAAGCCGCTCGAGGCGCTGCCGCTGATGGACCGGGCGATCGCGGCGAAGAAGGCGACGGGCCAGCCGGTCGACGCCAGCTGGTACCGCTACGCGCTCAAGATCGCCTATGAGGGCAAGCGCAGCCCCGAGACGCTGAAGATTACCCGGGACCTGATTACGGCCTATCCGACGAAGGAGAATTGGCGGGATTCGCTGCTGATCTACCGCGACGTCACCAGCCTCGATAAATCCGCCAATGTCGACCTTATGCGGCTGATGCGCGCGACCAAGTCGCTGACCGGAGAGCGCGACTGGTTCGAGCTTGCCGAGGCGCTCGACAATGGCGGCCTTCCCGGCGAATCCAAGGCGGTCCTGGAAGAGGGATCGAGCCTCCGGATGGTCGACCTCAACAAGCCCGCTTTCCGCGACCTCCTGCGCGCCACCAGCGGCCGGATCGCGGCCGACCGCGCGAGTCTCTCGGCCGCGGAGAGCAAGGCGATGTCATCGGCGACGGGCCTGCTCGCGCTCAACACGGGCGATGCCTATATGGGCTATGGCGACACTGCCAAGGCGGCGTCCCTCTACCGCACCGCTTTGACCAAGGGATCGGTCGACGCCAACCTCGTCAACCTTCACCTCGGAATGGCGCTTGCCCAGTCGGGCGACCGGGCGGGCGCCGAAGCGGCGTTCCGCGCCGTTAGCGGACCGCGCAGCGACATCGCCAGCTATTGGCTGGTCTACCTCTCCCAGCGCGGCGCCTAACGGCCTCGCGGAGCGAACAAGAAGGGCGCCGGAGCGATCCGGCGCCCTTTTTTTCTGTCGGGATACGCGCTCTAGGGCGTGCCCTCCCGTCCCATATTGCGACGGAGCGATATTGCGGCCTTCCGCGCCGGGCCGGGGCTCGTTAACGATTGTGGCGGAGCCCGGAACGGCGGCTCCGCTCCGGCCGGCGAGGAAGAGGCGTTGCGTTTCGACGACATGATCGCGACGGTATTGGAGCAGCCGGAGGCGCACCCCTCCGCGCTCGCCGCGAAATGGCGTCAACTCGTCGACCTACTCGCCCAGCGCCGCGACGCCGACAGCCTTGAAGCGGTCGAGTGGCTCCGCCGTGTGCGGGCACGGATCCCCGCTGCGACGCGCACCGAGATCGGCTCCACCCTGGCGGGCCGGCGGGTGTCGCGCGAGATTCTCGCCTTCTTCGCCGAGGACGAGGCCGCCGTCGCCGCGCCGCTGCTTCGCGAGGCGCAGGTTCCCGCGGCCGACTGGATTGCGGTGCTTCCAAGGCTCGGCCCCGCTGCGCGGGCACTCCTGCGCCATCGCCGCGACCTCCCCGGCGAAGTGGTCCACGCCCTTGCCAGCTTCGGCTCGGCCGATTTCGCGCTTTCGGGCACGGTGGAACCGGAAGCCGCCGCCCCCAGCCCCGCCGCCGAGCGAAGCGAAGCACAGATCCGCGACCTCGTCGCGAGGATCGAGAATTTCCGCAGGCAACGCGAGGCGGCCGCGCCTCCGCCGGCCGAGGCGCTCGCCCCGGCCGAGCAGTTCCAGTGGGAGACGGGGCCGGACGGGACGATCATCTGGGTCGCCAACGCGCCGCGCGGGCCGCTTATCGGACAGTCGATCGCGTCGATCGCGGAGCGCGGCCAGTTCGGAGTCGACGGCCAGGCCGCTGGCGCGTTCGAGAAGAGGGCGCCGTTCCGCGACGCCCGCTTCAGCGTCGCCGGCGCGGGTCCCGCCGCCGGCGACTGGCGGATCTCCGGCGTTCCCTTCTTCGACGCCGCCCAGGGCAGCTTCCTCGGCTATCGCGGCAGTGCAAGGCGGCCGCGCCTCGACGAGGTCGCCCGCTCCGAGCCGCCCCCGGCACCGGCCGCACCCGGCCTCTTCGGAACTCACCTGCCCGCCGACGCGCTTCGCCAGCTGATCCACGAGCTAAGGACCCCCCTGAACGCGATCATCGGTTTCGCCGAAATGATCGACGGGCAATATATGGGCCCCGCCGCCGCGACCTACCGGGGCCGGGCGGTCGAGATCATGGACCAGGCGCGCGGACTGCTCTCCGCCGTCGACGATCTCGACACCGCCGCCAGGATCGAGACCAGCCGACTCCAGCTTGCCGAGGCGTCGGTCGATGCCGTCGCCTTGCTGTGCCGTCTCCACGACGCCTACGAACGGGTGGCCGCCCAGCGCGGAAGCCGCATCGCCATCGAGATCGAGCGCGACCTGCCGCCCGCCCAGGTCGAGGAAAGCGCGCTCGAGCGGATGTTCGCCCGGATGCTTGCCGCGACCATCGGCCTCGCTGCCGAAGGAGAGACGATTGCCGCGACGATGGCGATGGGGCAGAGAGACGGCCGGAACATGCTGTGCCTCTCGATCGACCGTCCGCGCGCCATAGCGGGTCTCGACGAGCCCGCCTTGCTCGACCCGGGCTACAGTCCGGAGGGCGACTGGCCGGGCGCGCCCGCGCTCGGCCTCGGTTTCGCCCTTCGGCTGGTGCGCAACCTCGCCGAAGCGGCGGGCGGCGCGCTCGACATCGGAGAGGCCCGCTTCTTCCTCTATCTGCCGCCCCTCGAGCCGGCGGAGCGCTCCTCCGGCCATAGCGGCTGAGCGTTCGGGTGCGCCTCGACCGGCCTCCTCCCGCCGAGTCCTATATCGCCCTTCCGGAAAGCTTCGGCCGCCGCTTCGCCGTGTTCGTCGACACCGAGGAGGAGTTCGATTGGTCGAAGCCTCACGACCCCAACGCCCGGTCGACCCGCGCGGCCGAGGCGATCCCGGCCATGCAGTCGCGGTTCCGCGCCGAAGGCGTGAAGCCCATCTACCTCGTCGATCATCCGATCGCGACCGATCCCGGCGCCTGCTCGGTGCTTCGACCGATCGCCGAGGCGGGGGAGGGGACGATCGGGACCCAGCTCCATCCCTGGGTCAACCCGCCGCTCGAAGAGCAGGTCGGGCTTCGCAACAGCTTCGCCGGAAACCTGCCGCCGGAGCTCGAGCGGGCCAAGATCGCGGCGCTGACGTCGGCGATCGAGGAGGGGCTCGGCCAGCGGCCGCGCGTCTACCGCGCCGGCCGCTACGGAGTCGGACCCAATACCGCGGCCATCCTCGAGGATCTCGGCTACAGCGCGGATGCATCGGTCCGCCCGCTGTTCGACTATTCCTCGGACGGCGGCCCGGATTTCTCCGCCGTTCGACCGCTGCCCTTCCGGGTCGGCCGACTTCTCGAAATTCCGCTCTGCGCCGCGCTGACCGGGCCGCTCGGGCGGGCCGGGGGAGCCCTCTACAAGCGGATCGACGGCTTCTCGCTGGCACGTGCGGTCGCCTCGCGGGCGGGGCTGCTCAGCCGAGTCTCGCTGACTCCCGAGGGAATGCCCGCGGCCGAAGTCGCAGGGGCGGTGCGCCGGCTGTCCGAGGAGGGCGTTCGCCTCTTCACCTTCTCCTTCCACTCCCCGTCGCTCCAGCCCGGTCACACGCCTTACGTCCGCACGGAGGCGGACCTCGCCCGGTTCCATGCGTGGTGGGACGAGATGTTCGCCTTCCTGGCGAAAGAGGGAATCGCCCCCGCCTCGTTCGAGGAAATCCTCGCCGCCGCGGAGTGAAGGGTCGCTCGAGCCGGGTTCCCGGCGATCTTCCCCTCGCGAGCCGTCACCCTGAACTCGTTTCGAGGTCTATTCCTCCGTCCCCGAGGGGGCCCGCCGCTGGATGCTGAAGCAGGTCAGCGCGACGGTGGGCCGGCGGGGGGGAGGGTGGACGATCGGGCCAGGATCTCGACGGCGCGGCCGGCTTCCCATCGCGCGCGCGCTCGGCTATCGGCGCGGCGAGCCTTGGACATGGGCCTGTAGCTCAACGGTAGAGCCGGCCGCTCATAACGGCTAGGTTGCGGGTTCGAATCCTGCCGGGCCCACCAGGGGTTCGCCTCAAAGTGGTACTTCGAGGCGGGGGAGAAGGAGGCCGGCCTTTCTTCTTTCCTCTTGTCCCGGCTCGAAGTACCACTTCGAGCCGATCGTCGTCGGGGAGTGGCGCAGCCTGGTAGCGCATCTGCTTTGGGAGCAGAGGGTCGCAGGTTCGAATCCTGTCTCCCCGACCATTTTTGCGGTGGCGCGCAAGGTGCCGCCGGCGCGGTTGGAGCAGCATCGCTTCAGGCTGAACTGGGGCCAGGCACGGCCGTCACCCTGAACTTGTTTCAGGGTCCAGTCTTCCACCCGCTCTGCCGCTTCCATCCTGGATGCTGAAACAGGTTCAGCATGACGGCAGGGGCTTGTTGCGGCGCTCGACGAGTGCATCGGGTGCTCGGCCCGCTCGACATTTGCGCGGCTTCCCGTGCTAGGGCATCGCGATGCTCTACCTCATTGCGAAAGCCGGGCTTTCCGGGCTCATCATCGCCACCGTGTCGGAGGTTTCGAAGCGCTATCCCGGCTGGGGAGCGCTGATCGCTTCGCTGCCGCTGGTTTCGATCCTGGGGATGCTGTGGCTGTGGCGGGACACGCGCGACCCGCTGCGGCTCGCCGCGCACGCGCAGGCGACCTTCTGGTTCGTGCTGCCGTCGCTTCCGATGTTCCTGCTCGTGCCCTGGATGCTCCGGCACGGCTGGTCGTTCTGGCTTGCCCTCGGGCTCGGCTGCTTGGTGACGATCGCGCTCTACGCGCTGATGGTCTGGGCGGCGGGTCGGATGGGGATCACCCTTTAGGCGCGGCGGGCTTCGGCGGAAGCGGGTAGATGTCCTCACGGGCGTTGGCGACGTGCCAGAGCATCGCCGTCCAGGCCGCGACGTTCTGGCGCAGCTGGGCGGGATCGACCTTGTCGAGCGTGTCGTCGGGCGTGTGGTGGATGTCGAAATAGCGGGTGCCGTCCTGGTTCAAGTCGGCGCCGGGGCTGCCCGCCTTGATCCAGGCGCCGAGGTCGGCGCCCGCCTCGACCTCGCCGGTGCCGCGGTTGATCCCGAGCGGGAAGAGCGCCGCGGCGATGCGGTCGGCGACCGGCTTGTTCGCTGGCGCGAAGGCGGATTCGAAGCGCCACACCCGGTCGGCGCCGAAATCGCTCTCGGCGACGAAGACGACCCTGTCGGCCTTGTGCGCCTCGAAATAGGCCTTGCTTCCGGCGCCGCCCGTCTCCTCGTCGCCAAACCAGATGACCCGGATCGTTCGCCGCGGCCGGCCGGAGTCCATCACCCGCTTGGCGGCGGCCGTGACGATCGCGACCCCGGAGGCGTCGTCGATCGCTCCGGTGCCGAGGTCCCAGCTGTCGAGGTGGCCGCCGACGAGGATCATGCCCGCGGACGGATCCGTGCCCGGCACGTCGGCGACGACGTTGCCGGTCGGCTGCTGGCCGAGCAGTCGCGGGGTGAGGGTGAGGTGCATCGTCACCTTGCCGCGCGCAAGCATGCGCTGGAGGTTCTCGGCGTCGGGTATGCTGAGCGCCGCCGCCCCGATCGGAGCGATGTCGCCCCAGTTGGTGAGGCCGGTATGCGGGTTGCGGTGATAGTCGGTTCCGAGCGAGCGGATAACGACTCCCACCGCGCCCTTCTGCGCCGCGAGGGCGGGGGCGGAGCGGCGGACGGCGCCGTAATAGCCGTAGCCCGAGCCGTCCTGGTTCGGCTTCATCGCATGGCTGACGAAGACGATCTTGCCGCGCACCGCCTCGGCGGGGGCGGCGCGCAGGTCCTCGATCCCGTCGAAGCCGACGACGTCCGCGGTGATCCCCTGGGGCGGCGTGGCGCCGCTTCCGCCGAGCGCGGTGAGGACGAGCTTCTGCGGATAGGGCGCGACGATCTCGGCCGTTTCGGCGCCGCGTACCCAGGTCGCCATGCTCGTCATCTCGACATGAACGTTCCTGAAGCCGAGCGCCTTCAGCCGCTTCACCGCCCAGTCCCGGGCGCGCCCTTCCGCTTCCGTCCCGGCGAGCCGCTGCCCGACCTCGGTGGTCAGCCCCTCGACGATGTCCATCGCCACCTCGTCGCCGGCGAGCGCCAAGTCGCGCGCCTTGACGGCGGGATCGGCCGGAGCGGCGGCGGTAAGCAGGAGCGCGAAGCAGGGGAGGGGAAGGGCGGCGAGGAGGCGGTTTTTCATGAGGCCGCCCTAGCGTTGGAGCCGGTTCAGCGAAAGTCGCTATTATGCCGTCATCCCGGCGAAGGCCGGGACCCAGGGACACGGATCGACTGAAATTCCCGCCGCGGTGTTCATGGGTCCCGGCTTCCGCCGGGATGACGCGGCAGGAGGATGACGCAGCAGGGTGACATTCGACGGCCGCCTCACTAACTAGGCGCCCAATTCACCAACTTCTCCGGAGACAGGCGCCGCCATGGCCGCACAGTATAGTTTCGTCATGAAGGGCATGACCAAGACCTTCCCGGGCGCCGCCAAGCCCGTGCTCAACAACATCAACCTGCAATTCTACCCCGACGCGAAGATCGCGATCATCGGCCCGAACGGCTCGGGCAAGTCGACCCTGATGAAGATCATGGCGGGACGCGACAAGGAGTTTACCGGCGAGGCCTGGCCGGGCGAGGGGATAAGGGTCGGCTACCTCGAGCAGGAGCCGCAGCTCGATCCCTCGAAGACGGTCAAGGAGAACGTCATGGATGGGGTGCGCCCCGTCGCCGACATGATGGACCGGTTCAATGAGATCTCGACGCTGATGGGCGACCCGCCCGAGGACGCCGATTTCGACGCCTTGATGACGGAGATGGGCGAGCTTCAGGAGAAGATCGACGCGGTGGACGGCTGGTCGCTCGACAACCAGCTCGAGATCGCGATGGACGCGCTGCGCTGTCCGCCCGGCGACAGCCCGATCGACAATCTGTCGGGCGGCGAGAAGCGCCGCGTGGCGCTGACCAAGCTGCTGCTCGAGAAGCCCGACATCCTGCTCCTCGACGAGCCGACCAACCACCTCGATGCCGAGAGCGTCCAGTGGCTCGAGAAGCATCTCGTCGATTATGCCGGCAACGTCATCCTCGTCACCCACGACCGCTACTTCCTCGACAATGTGGTGAACTGGGTGCTCGAGCTCGACCGCGGCCGCTACTACACCTACGAATCCAACTATTCCGGCTACCTGGAGAAGAAAGCCAAGCGGCTGGAGCAGGAGGAGCGCGAGGAGCAGGGCAAGCAGAAGGCGATCCAGGAGGAGCTAGACTGGATCCGGCGCTCCCCGAAAGCCCGCCAGACCAAGTCCAAGGCGCGCATCAAGGCGTTCGACGAGCTGGTCGAGGCGCAGGAGAACCGCACTCCGGGCAAGGCGCAGATCCTCATCCAAGTGCCCGAGCGGCTGGGCGGCAACGTCATCGAGGCGAGCGGCCTCACCAAGGCCTATGGCGACAAATTGCTCTTCGAGGACCTGAGCTTCAACCTTCCGCCGGGCGGGATCGTCGGCGTGATCGGCCCCAACGGCGCCGGCAAGACGACCCTGTTCAAGCTCATCCGCGGCGAGGAGCAGCCCGACGAGGGCTCGATCAAGATCGGCGAGACGGTGCGCCTGGGCTATGTCGACCAGTCGCGCGACGACCTCGACCCCAACAAGAACGTCTGGGAAGAGGTGTCGGGCGGAAGCGACGTGTTCCGCTTCGGCAAGCACGAGGTCGGCACCCGCGCCTATGTCGGCGCCTTCAACTTCAAGGGCCAGGACCAGCAGAAGAAGGTCGGGCAGCTGTCGGGCGGCGAGCGCAACCGGGTCCACATGGCCAAGATGCTGCAGAAAGGCGGAAACGTCCTTCTCCTCGACGAGCCGACCAACGACCTCGACGTCGAGACTCTGCGCGCGCTCGAGGACGCGCTCGAGAATTTCGCCGGCTGCGCGGTGGTGATCAGCCACGACCGCTTCTTCCTCGACCGCCTCGCCACCCACATCCTCGCCTTCGAGGGCGACAGCCACGTCGAATGGTTCGAAGGCAATTTCGAAGCCTATGAGGAAGACAAGAAGCGCCGCATGGGCCCGGAGGCGGACCGCCCGCACCGGATGACGTATCGGAAGCTGACGCGCTGAGGAGAGAAGCATGCGTCTGACCGCCGCCGTCCACGGCAGCGGCGGCCTGGTCGAGCTGGCGGACGTCCACATGACGCGCTTCGGCACCTCCTGCAGGGGCAAGGCGATCAAGGGATCGTCTTGCATATCTCACAAAATTAGCACCTCGTGCAACTTTGGACTAATTGGCCAAGCTATGACGCTTAGCGTGCATCGTCTCGTTGCAGCGATCTTGACATTCCTGTCTCCGCCGGAAAGCATAATTATGTCGGAAAGGAGCGCGGATCAGACCGTATTAAATGCTGCCGATCATAGACAAAACTTTGATCTTGCGATTACTACCGCTGACGGTCGTAAGGTCGGCACGTTTTGCAAAGAGTACACCTTCAACCAACTTCTTGTTCGCGATCGGTCAGGCACAGCCTTCGGCAATCATATAAGCTGCGTGAAGAAGGGGCGGAAGAACCGTAAGCTCGTCGTCTGGATTCATGGTGGACCCTGGGCCTGGACCAGCACGGCTCTGGTTCTCGATCAGCTCGCTTTCGTGGATTCGGGGTACGATCTGCTCATACCCAATTATCCCGGCAGTTCGGAACGGCCCGTCAAATATCTGGGAGACGGGACAGTGGATCCGGACGTCGTCGACGCGCTGGGGGAGGTCAAGACGGCATTCGGCTGGGGGCGGAGGCACTATCATCGAGTCGATGTCGTGGGTGAGAGTTTCGGCGCCTTCCTCGCCGCCTCGCTGGCGGCGAAGTTCAAGGGACAAAACGCCCTATTCCTCATCAATCCCGGCGTCGGCGGGAAAGCCCAGCTCCTGCAACTTTATACCCGTCTGGGCAGCGAGTTGAAGATGCAGGGAACGCCCCAGGAACGCGTTCAGGTGGAAGCCAAGCGGATCACCGATGCCTATTTCACCAGGCTCAAGAATTACGCGCCACTCCCGCTTCTGGAATCGACGCGGGGGCTCAACCTTCGGCTTGTCTTTGGCGGCCGCGACGAAATCGTCGCCCCCGCCGAAATCCAAAGGCTGGCTCGCCTAGCGGTACCCGGTTGCGGGGTCGATTACCGGCCAGAGAACGGCCACGAATTCTCGGAAACCATCGAGCAATTCGAAAGCTTCCGCCGCCTGATCCGTTGCGGTCGAGAATGAGGCTCTGCCGATCCGGCCCGCCGCTTATCCCTGTGCGCGCACCCTGAGGCAGATTGCTTCCTGAACGATCACCGCAGTCGCTTGACGAAGACACTTCCGTCCGGCCGTTTCTCGACCTGGAAATTGGGGATTGCGGCGACGAGGTCGGCGAGCCTCGCATAGCCGTAGCTGCGCGCGTCGAAGGAGGAGCGGTTGCCGGCGCGCTGGCCAACTTCCGAGAGGCTCGCCCAGCCTTTGTCGTCGCGCTTCGAGGCGCGGAAGGCGGCTCCGAGCAGCTTGATCAGGTCGGCGTCGACGGCGCGCTTGGCCGGCTCGGGCGCGGCCTCGGCGGCGTCGGGCTCGTCGGCTGCGGCCAGGGCGCCGACATCGATGAAGCGGGTGCAGGCTTCGCGGAAGGATTCGGGGGTTCGCGAGGTGCCGAAACCGTAGACGGGCATTCCGTCCTGCTTGATGCGCATCGCCAGCGGCATGAAGTCGCTGTCGCTCGACATGATTCCGAAGCCGTCGACGCGGCCGCCATAGAGCAGGTCCATGGCGTCGATGATCATCTTCATGTCGGTCGAGCTCTTCCCCTTGGTGAGGTCGAACTGCTGCTGGGGCTCGATCGCATGGCGGTGGACGATCGCCGCCCAGCCCTTGAGCGCCGGCTTCTGCCAATTGCCGTAGGCGCGGCGGATGTTGACCGTGCCGAGTTCGGCGAGGACGGTCAGGACGGAATCGAGGCTGTCGGGCGACGCATTGTCGGCGTCGATGAGCAGGGCGATGTTGCCGGCCTGGCTGCGCGGGAAATGGGGCATGGGCCCGGCTCTAGCCGAGGCGCCGCGTTCCGTCCAACCGAGGCCCGCGGTTGCGCGCCCCGGCTGAAGACGGCTCAGAGCATGAAGTCGGTCGCGACCAGGGGCTGCCCCCCGCTGACCGTCGTCACCTGGATGACGAGGTCGGCCATGCCGTCGCCGTTCACGTCCCCCTGAACGAAGAAGTCGCTGCCCGACTGGAAGACGCGAAGCTCTCCGGCGGTGCCGCTGAACGCGTTCGAGCCGATGAAGGCGAAGGCTTGATCGCCGGCGGCATTGGAATTCGCGTCGATCCCCTGGAGGTTGATCAGGTCCTGCGAATTTTCGAAGTCCAGGATGTGGTCCGTGGCGGAGGCGGTGGACTCCGATGCCGACTGATAGACGAACCGGTCGGAGCCGAACCCGCCGCGCATCGTGTCGGCGCCGGCGCCGCCTTCGAGCCAGTCGTTGCCGCCAAGTCCGTACATCGTATCGGCGCCGGCACCGCCGACGAAGACGTCGTTCGAAGGCCCTCCGGCGAACGTGTCGTCGCCGGCGCCGCCATAGACGCTCAACGCGCCGTTCGTCTCGGCATAGCCGTTGAAGAACAGGGTCTCCCCGGCAAGCAGGCCGCCGCCATAAACGGTGAGCCGCCCGCCGGCCGGTACGTTCGCGTCCACCGTGGTGATGGAGTAGCTGAAGTGGTCGGTGCCCCCGAGCGTCGAGCCGCTGAGCAGGTTAAAATTCTCGACCCCGCTCAACGAAGTCGAGGCCAGCGTCAGGGTGTAATTGCCGAGCAGCCCGACGCTATCGGTTCCGGTGCCGCCGACTACCCGGTCCGCAGCCGAGAAGGCCGCTCCGAAGTAGAAATAGTCGTTCCCGCCGGCGCCGAAGACGGTGTCGTTGCCTCCGGCGCTTAGATCGACGACGTCATTGCCGCGAAGCAGCTGGATGTTGTTGTCCAGGGCGTTACCGGCGACGGTCTGACCGGCGGTCGACTCGCCGATAAGATTTTCGACGTTGGCGGGAAGGGTGTAGATCGCGGCAGAGGTGCCGAGCGCGGTGGCGACCGTATCGACACCCTCGCCGGCAAGCTCCGTCACAACGTCCGCAAAATCGTCGACATCGTAGGAATCGTCGCCGGTGCCGCCGGCCATCGAATCCGCTCCGCCCCCGCCGTACAGGACGTCGTTGCCCGAGCCGCCGATCAACGTGTCGTTGCCGGAATAGCCGGTGAGATTATCGTCGCCCGCGCCGCCGTCGAGCCGGCCGCCGACCTGATCGTCGGCATTGATCAAGTCGTTGCCTTCGCCGCCGTTCAGCGTGTCGGCCCCTCCGGGGCCGATGCCTCCGTTGCCGATGATGAGATCGTCGCCGTCGCCGCCGTCGATCCTGTCCGCACCCGCCCCGCCGCGCAGGTCGTCGTTTCCGCCGCGGCCCTCGATCAGGTCGTCGCCGTAGCCGGAAAAGATCGCGTCGTCGGCCTCGCCGCCCCGGATCGTGGACGTGCCGGTTCCGTTGGAAACGGACAGTCGCAGCTGCTCGAAATTGACGATGTCTCCACCGGCCGCTTCGATGTCCAATGAAATTGCTCCGGAATAGGCTCCCAGATTGAGTTCCAGCCGATCGAAGCCGCTGCCGCCGTCGATGAAGGAGAAGCCGAGTTGCGTTGCCGAATCGGCCCCGTCGACGATGACGTCGTCGCCGCCGCCGCCCTCGAGCCGATCGACTCCGCCCTGACCGTAGAGCTCGTCGTTGCCGTCGCCCCCGATAAGGACGTCGTCGCCGCCATAACCGCTAAGCTTGTCGGCATAGGCACCCCCGGTGATGTGGGCGCTTCCGCCGCCGGTGTCGCCGTAAAATTCCACCCGCTCGACGTGCGTGATGGTGCTGCTTCCGTAGGCCAGAACCGCATCGGGATTAGAGAAGTCGAGGGTCGCTCCGGCGCCGAATGGGGTCAGGAACCTGATGAGGTCGATTCCGGCACCGCCATCGATCGTGTCGCCGTCGGTCCAGACGATGACATCGTCGCCCTCGCCGCCATCGATCTGATCGGCACCATTGCCGCCGTCGATCGTGTCGTTGCCGCCGCCGCCGTTCAGTACGTCGTCGCCGGACAGGCCCTGCAGCGAGTCGTCCAGAGCGCCGCCGGTGGCGTGGTCTCCGCCCGCTCCGTCCAAGGCATCGCTTCCGTAGAAAAACAGGCGCTCGACGTCGACGATGCTGGTCCCGCCTACGATTTGCTGCGTCGAGGGATCGCTAAGGTCGATGGTGACTCCGGCGGCCAGGGACTTAGCGGAGAAGCGCAGGATGTCGGTACCTTCGCCGCCGTCGATGACCTGGCCGGCGACGGCATTCGCGCCTATGTCGTCGTCGCCGGCGCCGCCGTGAACTTCCCCGGCCGCGAACGCCGCGGATATTCTGTCGTCGCCGTCCCCGCCGTCGATGAAGTCGGATCCGAGGCTGCCGAACAGGGCGTCGTTGCCGGCGCCGCCAAACAAGCGGTCGTCGCCCTGACTGCCCATGAGCATGTCGTTGCCCTCTTCTCCATAAACCTCGTCGTCGCCGAACCACGCCTCGACGAAATCGTCGCCCGCGCCGGCATGGATGACGTCGGAATCGGGCGTCCCCCTGATATCGTCCGAGCCTGCCGTTCCCTGAATCTGAGCCATCGCGCCGTCTCCCTTTCGACGGCGTAACATGGTCTTAGGCAAGCGCAAACGGCGTAGGGCGATTAACCATCCCCTAAGACCTCGCGCCTAAACCGGCAGCCTCACGGAGGGGCGCTCGGTTTGATGCACAAGGCGATATTGGGGTGGCCGATCCTGCTGCTGGTCGCGTCCTGCGTGCCCGGTGAGGCGGCGAAGCCGCTCGCGCTCGGGCTCTCGCCGGCCGGTGCCGCCTCCGCGACGCCGGGCTTTAGAAGCCTGTCGCTCCCCATCGCCAGCGAGGAGCCGCCGCCGCCCGAGAAGCTCGCGGAGGAGATCGCCGTCGGATCGCCGGCGCGGCCGTTCGAGCTCGGCACCACCTCTCCGGGAGACGCCCAGACCGCTCTCAATTGCCTCACGGCCGCGGTTTACTACGAGGCGCGCTCCGAGAGCGAAGGGGGCCAGCGCGCGGTCGCCCAGGTCGTCCTCAACCGCGTTCGCCACCCGGCCTTCCCCAATTCGGTCTGTGGAGTCGTCTACCAGGGGTCGAACCGGAGCACCGGCTGCCAGTTCAGCTTCACCTGCGACGGATCGCTCGCCCATGCCCGCGAAGCCGGCGCCTGGGAGCGCGCCCGCCGGATCGCCGAGCAGGCGCTTTCGGGCTTCGTCTACGAGCCGGTCGGACTCGCCACCCACTATCACACCACCGCCATCCATCCCTGGTGGGCTTCGGCGATGGCCAAAGCGGTGACGATCGGATCGCACATCTTCTATCGCTGGAACGGCCAATGGGGCGATCCGCGCTCCTTCCGCCGGCCCTATGTAGGAAGCGAGGGCCTCGCCCACGCCTCCGGACCGACCGATGCTCGGCCCGCGGCGGCCGACGAGGGGCGGACGGAGATGGCGCAGGGCGTGGCCGTGCACCGCGGCGTGCAGCCGACCGTGACCCTCGCATCCGGGGACGACGGAGCGACGGTCCGGGTTCACCGCTCCGGGGTCGCCCTGGCGTCGGCGGAGGGGGTTACGGTCCATCGCGGAGCGCCGCCCGAAGCCGATGCGCCGGCCGCGGAGGCATCGGCGACCCAACCCGCCGGCGAGCCCGTCGTGGCGGTTCGCTAGGGCCCTAGCGGCGCTTGCGCCGGAGCGCGGAGTCGAGGCTCCAAGGGCCGGGGCCAGCCGCTGAGAGATAGAGGAACACGAAACAATAGAGGATCGCCGCGTCGCCCATGTTGACGGCGGGGAAGGGCGATTTGGGTGCGTGGAACATCCAATAGGCGACGGCCATCTCTCCTGAGAGGAGGAAGGCGACGGGGCGGGTGAACAGTCCGAGCAGGATGGCGATGCCGCCGAGCAGCTCCAAGATTCCGCCGACCCAGAGCAGGCTGAACGGCGGAGGCGAGGGCATCGGCGGAGCCCCCTGCGGAAAGCCGAGCAGCTTCTGGCTGCCATGTTCGAGGAAGATGAGCCCGGTGACGATGCGAAGCACGCTCAACATCGCCGGCGCAAGCCGCTCCGGTACCCCGAAATCCCGCATTTCCCGCTCTCCCTTTGCTTTCCGGGCGGGGTAACAGACCGGCCGCTTGGCCGCAATTCGCGGCGCAGGCTGGAAGTTCGCGGCTTTCTCGGCCAGAACCGAAGCCATGGCGGCACCGCGCACCCATTATGAAACGCTGAACGTATCGCCGGAGGCGGAGCCGGTCGTGATCGAGGCCGCGTACCGGGCGCTGATGAAGAAATATCATCCCGACCAGGGCGGAGCGCCGTCCTCTCCGGGAGCGCCGGGCGCGAGAGAGATAAACGAGGCCTATGCGGTGCTTCGCGAGCCCGGCCGCCGCGCCGAATACGACCAGAAGGAATGGACGCGGCAGCAGAAGATCCAGCTCGCCAGCTACGCTCCGCCGCCGCCGCCGCAACGGACGAACTTCTTCGGCTGGGGCGGCTGGCTGGTCGCCCTCGTCCTCGCCGGGATGATCGGAGTGATTGCGAGCCGCGGCCATGTGCCGTCGCTGTCGCCTACCGAAAAGGCCCGGGCCGCCGCCATGGCCGAGCCGGACCTTCGAACCCAGCCGTTCAAGCCGGGAGAAGGAGACCTCCCCGAGGCCGCCGCGGCCGAAATCCGCGCCGATGCCTATACGGGCAGCGTGCCGGCCGCGGTCGCCGCGACCGAGCCGGCGCCGGAAGCCCAGATCGTGCCGGTGCCCCTACCCGCGCCGGCGCAGGTGCGATCGGCGGCGCCGCGCCGGAGCGCAGCGCCGCGGCCCTGGCGCAAGCCGGCGCGGGCCGCCCGGCCGCGCACCCGGGCGCAGAAGGATTTCCTGGAGCGCGAGGGCTACATCTATTGAAGGGCGGCCGCGGTGGCCGTGGGAAGAGGGGGGGAATATATGAGCGGATTCAGGGCCTTCGTCGCGCGCGGCAACGTGCTCGACCTCGCCGTTGCGGTGATCATCGGCGCCGCCTTCGGAGCGATCGTCACTTCGCTGACCGAGGATGTCATCATGCCGGTGGTCGGCTACGTCTTCGGCGGGCTCGACTTCTCCAACTATTTCATCCGGCTCGGGCCGGTTCCGGCGGGCTATTCGGGGCCGGCCAGCTATGCGGCGCTCAAGGCCGCCGGGGTGCCGATGCTCGGCTACGGCGCGTTCATCACCGCCGCGGTCAACTTCCTGATCCTGGCCTTCATCATCTACACCCTGGTGAAGTGGGCGGCACGGCTGACGCCGGCGCGCGAAGAAGCTCCCGCCGCTCCGGCCGAGGAAGTCATGCTGCTGCGCGATATTCGCGACGAGCTTCGCCGGCGGTAGAAGCTTGACCTTATCCTCCCCTGCCTTTGCAGGGGAGGGGAGAGGGAACCACGCGAAGCGCGGTGGAGGGGGCTTCTTCGGAGAAAAGGCCCAATCGACCAGGCTTCGCCCGCCCCTCCTCCCCTCGAAAGCGAGGGGAGGAGAAGCAGGCTCAGATGCAGGGGACGGCGCAGGGCTGGTTGGGCCTCTGCGCGGGCCGGTTGCGGCCCTTGACGGCGCTCTCCACGCTCCGGGTCACCTTGCGGGTCCGCTGATAGCCCTTCGCTTCGAGGCAGTCGTAGGCGTTGAGCAGGCCGGCGATCGGATCCATCCAATATTTATGGTTGGCCGACTGGGTGCAATAATCGATGTCGACCTGCTGCTCGGCCAGCGTCTTCGTCGGGTGCGACACCTGCGCGGTGCAGGCGGGGAGGGTGAGCAGGAGGACCGGGACGAGCCACTTCATTCGTGGGTTTGTCGCATCCCTTCGAGCGGATCGCAATGGCGGCGATCCGCCACTTTCGGCTTGTGGCGGCGGCGCAAAACGTCTGAACTGCCCGAAACCAAGGGGGCTCTCGAATGAACCTGTTCGCGCGTAAGACGGTGCTGGCCGACGAGGACATGCCGGCGGAGCACCGGCTGCACCGAAGCCTGGGCTGGCCGCACCTCATCGCGCTAGGAGTGGGAGCGATCGTCGGCACCGGGATTCTCACCCTGACCGGAGTGGGCGCCGCAAAGGCGGGGCCGGCGGTGATCCTCTCCTTCGCCATCGCCGGGCTGATCTGCGCCTGCGCGGCGCTCGCTTATGCCGAGATGGCGACGATGATCCCCGCCTCGGGAAGCGCCTATACCTACACCTATGTGGTCGTCGGCGAGCTTCTGGCGTGGATCGTCGGGTGGAGCCTGATCCTCGAATATTCGCTGGTCGTCAGCGCCGTCGCGGTCGGTTGGTCGGGCTATGCCGCGCCTTTGCTTCACGAGGCGATCGGATTTCCACTCGCACTGACGCAGGGACCCGAGCTCGGCGGCCTGGTCAACCTTCCCGCCGTCTTCATCATCGCCGTCGTCGCCGGCCTGCTCATCTACGGCACCAAGGAAAGCGCGACGGTGAACGCGCTCCTCGTCGCGGTGAAGATCGTCGCCCTGATCGTGTTCGTGGCGGTGACGCTGCCTTATTTCGACTCGGCCAATTTCCACCCGTTCATGCCCTACGGCTTCCCAAAGAGCGGCGCCCCGGGCGCGGAGGTCGGCGTGATGGCGGCGGCCGCGATCATCTTCTTCGCCTTCTACGGCTTCGACGCGATCGCCACCGCGGCCGAGGAGACCAAGAATCCGGGGCGGGACCTGTCGATCGGGATCGTCGGATCGATGGTCGCCTGCGTGATCATCTACATGGCGGTAGCCGGGACGGCGATCGGGGCGCTCGCTTACACCCGCTTCGCCAACAGTCCCGAGCCGCTCGCCCTCATCCTGCGCGAGATCGGCAGCCCATGGGCGGCGCGCTATCTCGCCATCTCGGCGGTGATCGCGCTGCCGACGGTGATCCTCGCCTTCTTCTACGGCCAGAGCCGGATCTTCTTCGTGATGGCGCGCGACCGGCTGATCCCGCCCAGCCTGGCGCGGGTGTCGAGCCGGGGGACGCCGGTCAGGATCACCCTGTTCACCGCCATCGTCGTCGGCGTGCTTTCCGGGCTGGTGCCGCTCTCCGAGCTCGCGGCGCTTGCCAATGCCGGCACTCTCACCGCCTTCATCGCGGTCGGCGCGTGCATGCTGATCATGCGGCGCCGCGCCCCGGAAGCCGAGCGGCGCTTCCGGACGCCGCTCGCGTGGATCATCGGACCGTTCGGGATCCTGGGCTGCCTCTACCTCTTCTACAGCCTGCCGAGGACGACCCAGATCTACTTCTTCTGCGCCCATGTCGTCGGGCTGGCCCTCTATTTCCTCTACGGCGCGCGGCGCAGCGTCGCAGGCCAGGCGGCGGCGCAATGATCCGGCGTCTCCTCCCGCTCCTCCTCGTCCTGCTCGCGGCGCCGCTCGCCGCGCAGCCGGCGCCCGGAACGGTCGCCGTGGCTGTCCATACGAGCGCGGGCGACATCGTCGTCGAGGTGGACAGGCTGCACGCGCCGATCACCGCCGGCAACTTCCTTCGCTACGTCGATTCCCGGAGATTGGACGGCGCCGAATTCTACCGCGCGATGAAGACCGGCCCCGGGGCCGGCCTCGTCCAGGGCGGGGTGCGCGATCCGCGCAAGCTCCTGCCCCCCATCGCCCACGAGCCGACGAGCAAGACCGGGCTTTCCCATGTCGACGGCGCCCTGTCGGCGCCGCGCCTCGCCCTCGGCACGGCGCGGGGGGACTTCACGATCATGGTGGGAGACCAGCCTTATCTCGACGCCGGCCCCGGCTCGGCCGGAGACGGGCAAGGCTATGCGGTATTCGGCCGTGTCGTCTCGGGAATGGACGTCGTCCGGCGGATCCTCGCCGCGCCCACCTCGCCGACCGAAGGGGAGGGGGTCATGCGGGGCCAGATGCTCGCTCCGCGGGTGAAGATCGTGACCGCGCGCCGACTTCCGGCTCAAGCGGGGGCGAAGGCTCCCGTGCCTTCGTCGAGCAGGTGAAGGCAACCGTCTGCGATCGAGAAAAAGGCGCCGCGCAGCCTTAGCGATCCCTCCGCCTCGCGCTCGGCCACCCAGGGGAAGGTACGCAGGTTGGCCAGCGAGACCTTGACCCCGGCCATCTCCATGTCCTGGAACGCCGCACGCTCGAGCTCACCCGGGTGGCGGGCGAGCACCTCGTCGCGCGCGGGATCGAGAAGGTCGATCCAATGGGCGATGAAATGACCCTCGCCGTCGCGCGCCTCGTCGAACTGGCGGGTCAGCGACGCTGCGCAGCCGCCGCAGAAGCCGTGACCCATCACCACCACCTCCCGGACCCTAAGCTGGGTCACGGCGAATTCGAGAGCCGCAGACACGCCGTGATAATTGCTGTCGGGTTGGTAGGGCGGAACGAGCGCCGCGACGTTCCTCACGACGAACATCTCGCCGGGATTGGCGTCGAATATGGTGGCGGGATCGACCCGGCTGTCCGAGCAGGCGATCACCATCACCTCGGGGCTCTGGCCCTCCGCGAGCTCGGACCAGCGCGCGCGCTCGCGCGCCCATCCGGTCTTGCGAAACTGGCGGTAGCCGTCGAGGAGGCGTGCAAATCCGGGCATGGGCGTCCCGCTAGCCGGAGCCGGGGAGGGGTGGCAAGTGCAAGCCGCAATCGCTATCTGCGCGCCATGAACGAAATGGCCGCCCCCCTCCTCACGCCCAAGCAGCGCAAGCCGGACTGGATCCGGGTCAAGGCGCCGACCAGCACCGGTTTCGCCGAAACGCGCAAGCTTATGCGAAGCCTGAACCTCGCCACGGTGTGCGAGGAGGCGGCCTGTCCGAACATCGGCGAATGCTGGACCAAGAAGCACGCCACGGTGATGATCCTCGGCGACACCTGCACCCGGGCCTGCGCCTTCTGCAACGTCAAGACCGGTATGCCCCGCGCCGTCGATCCGATGGAGCCGGAGCACGTCGCGGTCGCGGCGGCAGAGCTCGGCCTCACCCACATCGTCGTCACCTCGGTGGACCGCGACGATCTTCCCGACGGCGGCGCGAGCCAGTTCGTGCGGGTGATCGAGGCGCTCCGCCGCAACACCCCCGCGACGACGATCGAGATCCTGACGCCCGATTTCCGCAACAAGCCCGAAGCGGCGGTGGAGTCGATCGTCGCGGCCCGGCCGGACGTCTACAATCACAATCTCGAGACCGTCCCGAGGCTCTACCCGACGATCCGCCCCGGAGCGCGCTACTACGCCTCGCTCCGACTGCTGGAGAGCGTCAAGCGGCACGATCCGACGATCTTCACCAAGTCGGGCGTCATGGTCGGCCTCGGCGAGCAGAGGCTCGAAGTGCACCAGGTGATGGACGACATGCGCTCGGCCGACATCGATTTCCTGACCATGGGCCAGTATCTCCAGCCGACGCCGCGCCACGCCAAAGTGGAGGAGTTCGTCACCCCCGCCGCCTTCTCCGCCTACGGATCGATCGCCCGCGCCAAGGGCTTCCTGCTCGTCGCGGCCAGCCCGCTGACCCGCTCAAGCTACCATGCCGGCGACGATTTCGCGAAGATGAAGGCGGCGCGGGAGGCGAAGCTGGCAAACCGTCACCCCAGCGAAGGCTGGGGCCCCGGCGGGTGAAGAACGCCGAGCCTTTCACCCCTTGGGGCCCCAGCCTGCGCTGGGGCGACGAAGATCGGCGGACAACGGAGTAGAAGATGCCGCGCCACAGCGAGACCCGGAACCTGCCCTGGACTCCCGAGCAGCTGTTCGACCTCGTCGCCGACGTCGGCCGCTACCAGGAATTCCTGCCCTGGGTCGCGGCGACCCGGGTGCGCTCGGACAGCGAGACGCTGATGATCGCCGACCTCGTCGTCGGCTTCAAGTCGATCAAGGAGACCTTCACCTCCCGGGTGGAGAAGGAACGGCCGCGGCGGATCCACACCGAATATATCGAGGGTCCGCTCAAATATCTTCAGAACAGCTGGGTCTTCCGTGCCGACGGCAAGGGCGGGAGCGAGGTCGATTTCTGCGTCGATTTCGCGTTCAAGAACCGGATCTTCGAGAGCTTGGCCGGCCAGATGTTCGACCGGGCGCTTCGCCGGATGATCGGCGCGTTCGAGGATCGCGCCCGCGACCTTTACGGCGAGGGGGCTTCCTCTACCGGCATGAGCAGCTCGAGCGCGCAAAGCGCCGCCTGAAGCCTCACGCCGCCGCGGCCGAGATCGCCGAAATCCTTGAGATCGGCGACGATCTCCTTGGGATCGGCGCCGCGCCGGGCGCGAGCGAAGACCACGGTCCCGACCGGCTTCATCGCGCTTCCGCCGCCGGGTCCGGCGACGCCGGTGACGGCCACCGCGGTGTCGGCGCCCGATCGAGCGAGCGCTCCCTGGGCCATGCCCCACGCGACGGCGACGGAGACGGCGCCGAACGTCTCGACGACGTCCTCATTCACTCCGAGGAGGGCGATCTTGGCTTCGTTCGAGTAGGTGATGAAGCCGGCTTCCAGGACGTCCGACGAACCCGGCACCTCGGTCAGAGCCGCCGCGATCAGGCCTCCGGTGCAGCTTTCGGCGACGGCAAGGCGAAGGCCGGCGGCGCGGTTCGCCTCCACGACCCGGCGCGCCGCCTCGACGAGCCGGTCGGGAAGGACGAAATCGAAGCTCTCGCTCACTGCGGGCGTGCAGGACAAAGGCTTATGTTGGCCCCGCTCTTGCCCGCCTTACGCCCCGCGATTGAAAGTCCGACGGCGATCAGCCCGCCGATATTCTGCGGCGGCAGCGGGGCGAGCAGTTCGGCCGCCTCGTTGATCGCGCCGCAGTCCGCCGGCTTGAGGTCGGCGAGCATGGCCTTGCCCAGCATGTCGTGAGCAAGCCCGCGGAGGGTGTCGGGACCCAGTTCGGCGGGAAGGCTGTCGCCGGCGATCTTGCGGATCGCTCCGACGGCACCGGCTCCGTGGGTCGTGTCGGCCATCAGCCGCTGCGAAAGGGTGCGGCCGCCGGTCAGCAGATAGGCTCCGGCGGGGAGGCTCGCCCGGCATTGGTCCGCCGCCCCGTCGAGCACCGCGGGGAGCAGGAACAAGGTGAGGTCGGTCACCTCTGCACGGGTGAGACAGGGCGGCGGCGCCGATGGCTTGACCGGCGGGGCAGGGGGCACGGCGAGCAAGGCGGCGGCGAGCAGGATTTTCAAGGGAGGTCCTCCGGAAGTCTGACGGTTGCGATCGCCTGCGCCGCGAGGCCTTCACCGCGTCCGGTGAAGCCGAGCCGCTCGGTGGTCGTCGCCTTGATGCTAATCCGAGCCACCGGCACCCGCAACAGCGACGCGAGGCGGACGCGCATCGAGTCTCGATAAGGCCCGATGCGAGGCGCCTCGCAGATCAAGGTGGCGTCGACATGGTCGATCCGGCCGCCACGCCGCTCGATCAGGTCGCGCGCATGCTCGACGAAGAGCGAGGAGGGGGCGCCGCGCCATTGCGGGTCGCTCGGGGGGAAATGAACGCCGATGTCGCCCTCGCCCGCGGCTCCGAGCAGCGCGTCGGTGACCGCGTGGAGGAGCACGTCGGCATCGCTGTGGCCCTTGAGGCCGCGCGGATGCGGAACGAGAATTCCGCCGAGCCACAGCTCCTCGCCCGGCGCGAAGGCGTGGACGTCGAAGCCGAGCCCGGTGCGGCTCACCATCGTCGCCGCCAGCCGAGCCTCGGCGCGGGCGAAGTCCTCCTCGTAAGTGAGCTTGTCGAGCGCCGGATCGCCCGCGACGGTGGCGACCGCTATCCCGGCGGCGCGGGCGATCTGCGCGTCGTCCGTCGCCTCGCCGCCGGCCCACGCGCGGTGGGCGGCGAGAATCGGCCCGAAGCGGAAGGCCTGCGGGGTCTGGACCCGGGCGAGGCCGTCACGCGGAACGGTCTCGCCGAGCGCGGCGCCGGATCGGGCAAGCGTGTCCACGACGGGGAGGAGCGGAACGGCCGCGTCGTAGTCTTCCAAGGCTTCGAGCAGGCGGTCGACGACGGCGGCGGGCAGGAAAGGCCGGGCTGCGTCGTGGATCAGAACGGTTCCGACGCCGCCTTCGGCATCGATCGACTCGAGGGCGTTGAGCACCGACTGCCGCCGCTCGGCGCCGCCGAGGATCAGCGAGGGGAGGGGCCGTCCGTTCAGGGCTTCGGCATAAAGTCCTTCCTGACCGGGGCCGATCACCACCCGGACCTCGTCGATCTCGGGGTGGCGCAGCGCGTCGACGGCCTGGGCGAGGACGGCCTTGCCGCCGACCCGCCGATATTGCTTGGGCAGCTCGCCTCCCGCGCGTGTCCCGCTGCCTGCGGCGACGATCAACGCAACGATCTTTCCCCTCTCGGACATGGCGGCGCGATAGGATGCGAGGGGGTACGCCGCAACCTTCTCCTCCCCTGCCTTTGCAAGGGAGGGGGATATGCGAAGCATGGTGGAGGGGCCTATCTTCCGAAGAAGCCCCTCCACCGCGCTTCGCGCGGTCCCCCTCCCCCGGAAAGCCGCGGGACGAGAAGTTCCCGAAACCTTGCCCGCCAGCATCTTTACCCCTATCTCGCGACCTCCCATGCGCAAGCTGCAGCCTCTCTCGATCGGTCCGGTGCGGATCGGCTCGCCGGTCATCCTGGCGCCGATGACCGGAGTTACCGACCGGCCGTTCCGGCGGGCGGTGAAACGCTATGGCTGCGGCCTAACCGTGACCGAGATGATCGCCAGCCAGGCGGCCATCCGCGACACCCGCCAGTCGCTCCAGAAGGCGGCCTGGGACCCGATCGAGGATCCGGTGTCGATGCAGCTCGCCGGCTGCTCGCCCGTCGAGATGGCGGAGGCGGCCAAGCTCAACGAGGATCGCGGCGCGGCGATCATCGACATCAACATGGGCTGCCCGGTGAAGAAGGTGGTCAATGGCGACGCCGGATCGGCGTTGATGCGCGACCTCAAGCTCGCCGCCGCCATCGTCGAGGCGACGGTGAAGGCGGTGAAGGTCCCGGTGACGCTCAAGATGCGGATGGGCTGGGACCATTCGACCCTCAACGCGCCGGAGCTCGCTCGGATCGCGGTGGACTTGGGCGTCCGGATGATCACCGTCCACGGCCGCACCCGGAACCAGATGTACAAGGGCGAGGCCGATTGGGCCTTCGTCCGCCGGGTAAAGGACGCGGTCGAGGTTCCAGTCGTGGTCAACGGCGACATCAACTCCATCGACGACGTCGAGACCGCGCTTCGCCTCTCGGGCGCCGACGCCGTGATGATCGGCCGCGGCGCGTACGGACGGCCGTGGCTTCCGGGGCAGGTGGTGCGCTGGCTTGAGACCGGCGAGCGGCTTCCCGATCCCTCGGTCGACGAGCAATATGCGGTGATATGCGAACAATATGACGCGATGCTCTTTCACTACGGCGCGGAGATCGGGACCAATGTCGCGAGGAAGCATATCGGCTGGTACACGCGCGGCCTCCACGGCTCGGCCGAGTTCCGCAACGCCTTCAACAAGGAGCCCGATCCGGCGCGCGCCAAGGCGATGCTCCGGGACTTCTACGCTCCCTGGCTGACCCGGGCAGCGGCCTGACGGGCGCTGGCAAGCTGGAGATGTTGGCCCTTCTCCTCCCCCGAATTTCCCGGGGAGGGGGACCGCGCGAAGCGCGGTGGAGGGACTTCTTCTAGGACGGGCCCCTCCACCATGCTTCGCATGGTCCCCTCCCCTGCAAAAGCAGGGGAGGAGAAAGACCGAAGCGGCCGAGGGCGGTCATCCGCCGCGTTAAAAATCGTTAACGACCCCTCATCTGCTGTGTTCTTTTTGCCACAGCGTTGTGCTAGCGCTTCATATGTGAACGTCGAAGCGCGCATCGCTGCGAAGCAAAGGCCGCATTGGCGGCGCCGGCTTTCGGTGACCGTGCGGCGAAGCCGGTTTGTCCCGGCGATCGAATTGTTCACGGTTGTGGCCCTGCTGGTTATTGCCGGCCTTAGCTATTTCGTGGTCAAGGGGCAGGGTTCGCCGGGAACCTTGCTGAGTCCTCCGGCCGTGGCGGCGCTGCTCGTCCTCAACCTCGTTCCGGCGATGGCGCTCATGGTGCTCGTTGCTCGGCGGGTGGCGATGCGGCGGGCCGCCCGGTCGCAGATCGGGGGCAGGGGCCGCCTCCACGTGCGGCTGGTCGCTCTCTTCTCGGCGATCGCGGCGGTGCCCACCCTGCTGGTCGTGATCTTCGCTTCGCTGCTGTTTCAGAACGGGCTTCAATTCTGGTTCTCAGAGCGGTCGCAAACCGTCCTCGCCAGCGCCGAGAAGGTCTCCCAAACCTACGAACGGGAGCATATCGGCCGCATTCGCCTCGATGTGGAGGTGATGGGCGCCGACATGGTTCAGCGGATCAACGAGTTCGGCCTCAACAGCGAAGCGTTCAAAACCGCCCTGTTCTGGCAGACTGCGATCCGCCAGCTTAATGAGGCGGCGATCCTCACCGTCGACCCCAAAGGTAAGCTTCACTCCCGGGTCGCCTGGAACCCCGACAAGCGCCCGCTCGCGGACCAGGTACCCGTCAAGGCGCTGGTCGGCCTGCCGGCCGGCGAGGTACGGATTTTCCAGCCGCGACCAGATCGGATCGAGGCGCTGGTGAGGCTGGATCCGCAGGCGGCGGTCTACTTCTATGGCGCCCGGGCAGTGTCCCCGGAGTCGATCCTTGCTCTGCGCAAGGCGCGCGACGCGGCAAGCGACTACCAACGCACTCTGGAGAGGTCCCGCAACCTTCAGTTCCGGTTCAACGCCATCCTCCTGCTCGTGTCGCTGCTGATCGTCGGTATCGCTATTTGGATCGCTCTGACGGTCGCCGACCGCCTCGTGCGGCCGGTCGGCGCATTGGTCGACGCCGCACGGCGAGTAGGGGCCGGCGATCTAGCGGTCCGGGTGCCCACGGGGCGTATCCAGGACGAAGTCGGCACGCTCGGCAACGTCTTCAACCGCATGACCCGGCGCCTCGAGCAGCAGACCGGTGCGCTCGTTTCGGCAAACTCCCAGCTGGACAGCCGGAGGGCCTTCATCGAGGCAGTGCTGTCGGGCGTTACGGCTGGGATCATTTCACTCGACCACCGGCGCAACGTGCGCCTGATGAACTCTTCCGCCGAGGTGCTGCTCGGGACAGGCCGAGACGTCGCAATCGGCCGAGCGCTCTCCGATCTCGCCCCCGAGCTCGACGCGCAGCTCGACAGCGAGGAGCGCGAGGCGATCGTCCACCTCGCCTCGGCCGGCGAGCCGCGCACCCTCGCCGTCAAGCGGGTGAAGGTGGAAGGCGGCCAGGTGATCACCTTCGACGACATCACCGAGCAGTTGAACGACCAGCGACGGGCCGCCTGGTCCGACGTCGCGCGGCGGATCGCGCACGAGATCAAGAACCCGCTGACCCCGATCCAGCTCGCCGCCGAGCGGCTCCAGCGGCGCTACGGCAAGGAAGTGACGTCGGACGCCGAGACGTTCGAGAAGCTTACCGGGACGATCGTCCGCCAGGTCGGCGACCTGCGCCGGATGGTCGACGAATTCTCCTCCTTCGCGCGGATGCCGAAGCCGGTCTTCCAGCAGGAGCCGGTCGCCGAGATCGCCCGCCACGCTTTGTTCCTGCACGAGGTTGCCCATCCCGACATCGCTTTCCGGCTCGACTCGCCGGAGCCGTCGCCCTTGCTCGTCTGCGACCGCCGCCAGCTCGGTCAGGCGCTCACCAACATCGTCAAGAACGCCGTGGAAGCCATTCAGCAGAAACGGGAAGATGGCCGCAAGGGCGAGCCGGACGAAATCTCGATCCGGATCCGCGAGGCCGACGAGCGGGTGATCCTGGAGATCAGCGACACGGGCATGGGCCTGCCGAGCGAGAGGGGGCGCCTGACCGAGCCGTACATGACGACCCGGGTCAAGGGCACCGGCCTCGGCCTCGCCATCGTCAAGAAGATCGTCGAGGAACATTTCGGCAGCATTGAATTTGACGACGGGCCAAGCGGGGGGACTCTCGTGCGCCTGGTCTTCGACTCCGAATCGCTCGCGCGCCTGGCGGGTGGAGCGGAGCCCAACAACGACATGGCGCAAAGCGGGTAGGCAATGGCGCTCGATATCCTCATCGTCGACGACGAACAGGACATAAGGGACCTCGTTTCGGGGGTCCTTCAGGACGAAGGCTACGCGACGCGGACGGCGGCCAACAGCTCGGAGGCGCTCCAGGCGCTGGCGGACCGGCGGCCGTCGCTGATCCTGCTCGACGTCTGGCTTCAGGGCTCGAAGCTGGACGGCCTCCAGCTGCTCGAGGAGGTCAAGCGCCGCGACCCTTCGCTTCCCGTTCTGATGATCTCGGGCCACGGCAACCTCGACACGGCGGTCGCCGCCATCCGCCAGGGCGCGGTCGACTTCATCGAGAAGCCGTTCGAGGCCGGCCACCTGCTCCATCTCGTCGCCCGGGCGACCGAGACGGATCGCCTCCGCCGCGAGAATGCGACGCTTCGGGCGCAGATCGGACAGGACACGGAGCTTACCGGCTCGAGCGTCGCGATCAACGCGGTGAGGGCCACTTTGAAGCGGGTCGCGGGAACCGGAAGCCGGGTGCTGATCACCGGGCCTGCGGGAGTCGGCAAGGAGGTTGCCGCAAGGCTCCTCCACGAGTGGAGCAATCGCGCCAATGCGCCCTTCATCGTGGTCAGCGCGGCCCGCATGACCCCGGAACGGGTCGAGGAGGAATTGTTCGGGGTGGAGGAGGGGGGCGAGCTGGCCCGGCCCGGCCTCCTCGAGCAGGCCCATGGCGGCACCCTCTTCCTCGACGAGATCGCCGACATGCCTATCCCCGCCCAGGCCAAGATCCTTCGGGTCCTGACCGACCAGAGCTTCACGCGGGTAGGCGGCCAGCGGATCGTGAAGGTCGACATGCGGGTCGTTTCGTCGACCGCCCGCCAGCTCGGCGAGGAGATCGCCGCGCAGCGTTTCCGCGAGGACCTCTATTACCGCCTCAACGTCGTTCCCGTGCACCTTCCGGCGCTCGCCGAGCGGCGCGAGGACATTCCCGAGCTCGTCGCCCATTTCGCGGCGCGCTACGCCGCCGAGCAGCGCCTCGCGACTCCCAATTTCAGCGCCGACGCGGTCGCCGCGCTCCAGGCCTATGACTGGCCGGGCAACGTCCGCCAGCTCCGCAACGTGATCGAGCGGACCATCATCCTCGCGCCCGGAGCGCGGGTCGGCTCGATCGAGATCGACATGCTCCCGCCCGAGATCTTGAACGAGCAGGCGTCGCTCAGCCCGTCGGAGGCGGTGAAGGCGATCATGGGAACGCCGCTTCGCGAGGCGCGCGAGACGTTCGAGCGCGAATATCTGCGGGTCCAGATCCGCCGCTTCTCCGGCAACATCTCGCGCACCGCGACCTTCATCGGGATGGAGCGATCGGCACTTCACCGCAAATTGAAGGCGCTCGGCATCGGCGACACCAAGGGCGAGGAGTGAATCGCCTCCTCGCCGGCCCGCGATGGGAGGCGAGGCGCCCAGAGCGGTGGCGGGGCCGCGGCCGCCATGCTATGCCGCCCGCCGCTGCCCGTCAGCGCTGACAGGACGCCCTTCGCGGGCGCCGCCGCGGGCAACGACCCGCCAATAAGGAGACCCGGCCATGGCCGACAAGGTCAACAACCTCCAGGACATGTTCCTGAACAGCCTCAGGCGCTCGAAGACGCCGGTCACCATGTTCCTGGTGAAGGGCGTCAAGCTCCAGGGGATCATCACCTGGTTCGACAATTTCTCGGTGCTCCTGCGCCGCGACGGCAACGCCCAACTCATCTACAAGCATGCCATCTCGACGATCATGCCGTCGCAGCCGATCGACCTTGCCGAGATCGAGCGCTCCTTCGCCGAAGCGATGGAGAAGCGCCGGCCGGCCCTGCTCCAGGAAGTCTTCCTGGGCGCCGTCCGCCGCTCGGGGGAGCCGGTGACGATGTTCCTCGTTAACGGCGTGATGCTGCAAGGTGAGATCATGGCCTTCGACCTGTTCTGCATGCTCCTCCAGCGCGACGGGCTGTCGCAGCTCGTCTACAAGCACGCCGTCTCGACCGTGCAGCCGGAGCATCCGGTCAGCTTCAACGAAGCCGAGGACGAGGAGCAAGGCACCTGACCGGTTTCGAACGAGGCTCGCAGGACGAGTTCGCCCGCGGCGCCCGCGCCGTCGTCGCGCTGCCGGAGATGGGCGGCGCCAATTCGCGCGATCCCGAAGCGCGCCTCGACGAGGCGGCGGGCCTCGCCGCGGCGATCGGGGTCGAGGTGGCGCAGAGGCTTCGCTTCAAGATCCGCTCGCCGAGGCCCGCGACCCTGTTCGGCTCCGGCCAGGTCGAGCAGATCGCCGAAGCGGTCGAGCGCGAGGGCGCCGAGCTTCTCATCGTCGATGCGCCGATCACGCCCATCCAGCAGAAGAATCTGGAGACCGGAACCAAGGCGAAGGTGATCGACCGCACCGGGCTCATCCTCGAGATATTCGGCGAGCGGGCGGCGACGGCCGAAGGCCGGCTCCAGGTCGAGCTCGCCCATCTCGACTATCAGGCGGGGCGGCTGGTGAGGAGCTGGACCCACCTCGAGCGGCAGCGCGGCGGCTTCGGCTTCCTCGGCGGCCCCGGCGAGACGCAGATAGAGGCCGACCGGCGGCTGATCCGAGATCGGATGGCGAAGCTTCGCCGCGAGCTCGACCAGGTCACCCGCACCCGCGCCCTCCACCGCACCCGCCGCCAGCGCGCGCCGTGGCCCGTCATCGCGCTGGTGGGCTATACCAATGCCGGCAAGTCGACCCTGTTCAACCGGCTCACCCGGGCCGACGTGATGGCCGAGAACCTGCTTTTCGCGACTCTCGACCCGACCATGCGGGAAGTGCCGCTGCCCGGCTTCGACAAGGCGATCCTCTCCGACACGGTGGGATTCATCTCCGAGCTTCCCACCCAGCTCGTCGCCGCCTTTCGCGCGACCTTGGAAGAGGTGGTGTCGGCCGATCTCATCATCCACGTCCGCGACATCTCCCATCCCGACACCGAGGCTCAGAGCGAGGACGTCGAGCGCGTGCTGAAGGAGATTGGCGCCGGCACCGTCGACGAGGAGGGGAGTGGGGAAGGGGGCCAGAAGAGGCTCGAAGCCTGGAACAAGATCGACCTCCTCGCGCCGGAGGAGCTCGACCGGGTGCGCGCGGAGGCGCAACGGCGCGAGGACGTGGTGCTCGTCTCCGCGATCGGCGGGGAAGGGGTCGACGACCTTCTGGAACGCGCCGGCAACCACCTTCGTAAGGGCGCTAGGCTTCGCACGCTTCGCCTTTCGGCGAGCGACGGCGAGACGATCGCCTGGCTCCACGCCAATGGCGACGTGGTGGAGCAGCGGCCGGACGGCGAGGAGACCGAGCTCGACGTTAGGATGTCCGAGACCGGCTGGGCAAGGTTCGATGCGAGGCCGGTGCGGGTCTAGCTTCACCCGGGCGCCAGCGAAGGCTGCGCCGCGCAGCAAGGCTCGTCGCCCGAGCGAAGGCTGGGGCCCCGGGGAGTGAAGAATACGGAGCTTTTCACCCCCTGGCGTCCCAGCCTTCGCTGGGACGACGAAGTGTCTTAAACCAGCTTTTTCGCCCTCTGCCAGAGCGCCTCCAGCGCCTCAATATCCATGTCTTTCAAGGGCTTGTCGGCAATCTCTTCAACCTTGCGAAAGCGCCGCTCGAAGCGCGCCGAAGCTTCGCGCAGCGCCGACTCCGGGTCGACGTCGAGGTGGCGCGCATAATTGACGACGCTGAACAGCAGGTCGCCGAGCTCCGCGGAGCGCTCGTCGGGCGTTGCGGCGGAGTCGATCTCGGCCAGTTCCTCGTCGATCTTGGCGCGCGGACCGCTCGGATCGGGCCAGTCGAAGCCGACCCGCGCCGCACGGCTCTGGAGCTTCTCGGCGCGCTTCAGCGCCGGCAAGGCGAGCGCGACATGAGCAAGCGCGCTCCGATCCTCGCCGGCGCCGCGCTCGCGGGCCTTGAGCGCTTCCCAGCCGGGGCTTGAGGCGGCGCCGCCGAAGATGTGCGGGTGGCGCCGGATCATCTTGGCGCAGATCGCCGCCATGACGTCGTCGAGCGTGAAGGCGCCGCGTTCCTGGGCGATACGGGAATGGTAGACGACCTGGAGCTGGAGATCGCCGAGCTCGTCCTTCAGGTCGGCGAGATCGCCGCGGGCAATGGCGTCCGCGACCTCATAGGCTTCCTCGATCGTATACGGCGCGATCGTCTCAAAGGTCTGCGCCCGATCCCATTCGCAGCCGCCGTCCGGATCGCGCAGGCGGCCCATGATCTCGACCAGATCCGACAGGGAAGCGGGAGAAGGCGGTTCGGAAGCGGCCATATCAAAGTGCGATAATATACATTATGTAAAATGTCCTCAAACCTGCGGGGGCCGCCTTCGCGCTCACGGTTGGAGCACCAGCCACTGCCCCTGGACGCCCCAGCCGGACAGCGACGACAGGAAATTCATGCCGAGGACATTCATGTCGCCGAACGCCGGCGACACCTGGACCGCCAGGTCGCGGCGCTCGATCGTGCCGACGGTCAGCCGTTCGATCCGGCCCGGCTGAGCCTTTACGACTCCGTTGGCGGTATCGACCAGAACCGGCAGTCCCGGGTCGATCCGCGCTCCAAGCCGGCGCGCCGTGTCTTCCGACAAGCTCGTGGTCGTGGCGCCGCTGTCGATCAGGAAGCGGACCGCTTCGCCGTTGGCGCGTCCCGTGACCCAGAAATGGCCGTCGTCGGATTTGCGGATCCGAAGCGAAGCGCCAGCCTGGACGATCCGCTCTTCGCCACGGCCTTCCTGGATGACCCGCTTGCCCAGTGCGATGAAATCGTCCTTGAGGGCGAAGCCGATGAAGGCGGCGAGGAAGATCAGCACCCAGCCGGCCGCCATCTTCAGCCCCTGCCCGATCGGCACCCGGCGCACCATCAGGGCGCTTCCGACCAGGACCAGGATTCCGACCAGATAGATCACGCTTAGCGCCTGGTCCCCGCCGTCCTGGCTCACAGGGCGATTTCCTGCCCGTCATAAGCGGGCTCGACGCCGGCGGGCAGCTCGGCGCACAACGTGTCGTAATCCATGCTGTTGTCGAGATGGGTGAGCAGCGCGCGCCCAGGCGCAAGGTCGCCGATCCACTCCAGCGCCTGCGCGAGATGGGGATGAGTGGGATGCGGCCGCCGCCGGAGCGAGTCGACGATCCACAGGTCCGCTCCCTTGTACGCCATCTCCATCTGCGGCGTCATCTCATTGAAATCCGTGGAATAAACCACCGTCTTACCGCCCGCGTCGAAGCGCAGGCCGGCGGTGGTGATCGGGCCGTGAGGCTGGTCGAGCGTGCGGACGGAGATGCCGCCGACGTTGATATGGTCGGGAAGCAGGTTGAGATCGACGACGGCGGGATAGCCGTCCTTGCCGTCGAACGCATAGGCGAAGCGGGCCAGAAGGCTGTCGAACGTCTCCTGGCGCGCATAGCCCGCCACGGGGCGCCCGCGGGCGTGGTAGAGCTGCCGCAGGTCGTCGATGCCATGGCAATGGTCGGCATGATCGTGGGTCCAGATCACGGCATCCACGCCGGTGATGTTCGCGTCGAGCAGCTGCTCGCGAAGGTCCGGGCCGGTGTCGACGAGGATCCGGGTCCGGCCGTAGCTGACCAGGATGGCGACCCGGCGGCGCCGGTTCCGGGGATTGGCCGGGTCGCACTCGCCCCAGTCGTTGCCGACGCGCGGAACGCCCGACGAGGTGCCGCAGCCCAGGATCCGGACCTCCATCAGGCTTCGACCTTGGAGAAGAGGCGGCGGAAATTGTCCGAGGTGCGGGCGGCGAGCTCCTCAGTCTCCAATTCCCGCAGGTTCGCCACGAAGCGCGCGGTATCCGCCACGAAGGCCGGCTCGCACGGTTTCCCGCGGTGCGGAACCGGGGCCAGGAACGGCGAATCCGTCTCGATCAGCAGACGGTCGAGCGGGATATGCCGCGCGGTTTCCTGGAGATCCGCCGCGTTGCGGAACGTGACGATTCCTGAAAGCGAGATGTAGAGCCCGAGATCGAGCGCCTTTCGGGCGAAATCGGCGCTTGCGGTGAAGCAGTGGATGACCCCGGGGAAGGCCCCCTTCCCCATCTCGTCGGCGAGGATCGCGGCCGTGTCCTCCTCGGCCTCGCGGGTGTGGACGATGATCGGAAGGCCGGTGTCGCGCGACGCGGCGATATGGGCGCGGAAGGCGATCCGTTGGCGCTCGCGGTCCGAATGATCGTAATAATAATCGAGCCCGCTCTCGCCGATCCCGACCACCCGCGGGTGAGCCGCCCGCTCGACCAGCAGGGCGCAGTCGACCTCCGGATGGGAGTCGGCCTCGTGCGGGTGGATACCGACCGAGGCCCAGACATCGCTCTCCCGCTCCGCCACCGCGATCACCGAGTCCCATTCCGAGCGGCGCGTCGAAATGTTGAGCATCGTTTCGACGCCGGCGGTTCGGGCTCGCTCGAGCACCGCCGGCTGGTCCTCGACGAGACCCTTGTAGTTCAGATGGCAGTGGCTGTCGGTAAACATCGCCGCTCCTTAGCCTCCCCTCTCCCCTATGGGGAGGGGCTAAGGGAAAGGAATAGCCCGCGGTGAGGAGCCCCCTCTCCCCCGGGGGAGAGGGTCAGAGCAGGAAGTCGCTGGCGATGATGGCGTGCCCCGCGACCGGGTCGACCTGGATGACGAGGTCGGCATTGCCGTCGCCGTCGACGTCGCCCTCGACGAACCAGCTCGCCCCCGACTGGTAGGCGCGAAGCTCCCCGGCGGTGTGGCTGAAGGCGTCCGAGCCGATGAAGGCGAAGGCCTGGTCCCCCGCCGAGCCGGTATTGGCGTCGATCCGGGTGAGGTCGATGTGGTCGGACACATATTCGAAGTCGAGGATGTGGTCGGTCTTCGCCGCCGTCGACTCGGCGGCCGACTGATAGACGTACAGGTCGTTGCCGAGCCCGCCGCGCATCGTGTCGGCGCCGAGCCCGCCCTCCAGCCAGTCGCTGCCGCCGAGGCCGTACATCGTGTCGTCGCCCGCGCCGCCGACGAAGGCGTCGTTGGCCGGGCCGCCCGCGAACGTGTCGTTGCCGGCGCCGCCGTAGACGCTGAGCGCCCCGTCGGTCTCGGCATAGCCGTTGAAGAACAGGCTCTCGTCCGCGAGCAGCCCGCCGCCGTAAACGGTGAGGCGTCCGCCGGCGGGGACGTTCGCATCCACCGTCGTGATCGAGTAGGTGACATGCTCGGTTCCGCCCACCGCCGTTCCGCTCAGCAGGCTGAGATTCTCCACCCCCGAAAGCGAGTTCGCACCGAGCGTCAGATTGTAGTTGCCGAGCAGGCCGACCGTGTCGGTGCCGGAACCGCCGACCACCACGTCATCAGCGGTGAACGCTCCGCCGAAATAGACATAGTCGTTGCCGCCCCCGCCCTTCGCCGTGTCGTTGCCGCCGGCGCTAAGGTCGAGCACGTCGTTGCCCGAGTTCATGGTCAGGACGTTGTCGAGCGCGTTCCCTGCCACCGTCTGCCCGGCATTCGACAGGCCGAGCAGATTCTCGACATTGGCCGCCAAAGCGTAGATCGCCGACTGGGTGCCGAGCCCGGTCTGAATCGTATCCGTCCCCTCCCCGGCCAGCTCGATCACCACGTCGCCGCTATCGTCGACGACGTAGGTGTCGTTGCCGGTGCCGCCGACCAGCGTGTCAGCGCCCGCGCCGCCGTCGAGGAAATCGTTGCCGGCTCCGGTCTCGAACCGGTTGGCGCCGTCGCTTCCGGCAACCCGGTCGTTGCCTGCGCCGGTTCGGGCATTCTCGATCCCCGACAGGCTTTCGTAATTGCCGTAGCTGTCGATCGCCTCGTTCGGGCTGACGCTCCGCGTGGCTCCGGAATTGCCGGTCGGGAAGATGAAGAAGGTGCCGAGGTTGACGGTGACCGCATTCCCGCCGGTCTCGGCGGAGAAATCGGCCGTGTCGGTCCCCGCGCCGCCGACATAGGAATCGGTTCCCGCCCCGCCGATCAGCCGATCGTCGCCGCCGGCGCCGTCGAGCGTGTCGTCGCCGGAGCCTCCGGAGATCTGGTTCGCCAGGTCGTTGCCGGTCAGCGCCTGTCCCGAGGCGGAAGTGCCGGTGAGGATCTCGACGTTGGCCGGCAGGGTGTAGGCGGCGACGGCGGTGCGAACCTCGTCCGTCCCCTCGTCCGCCAGCTCCGTCACGACGTCGATGGCGGGGCTGCCCGGGATCCCGACATAGACCACGTAGACATCGTTGCCGGTGCCGCCGACCATCGTGTCGGCGTTTCCGCTACCGTCGATATAATCGTCGCCGGCCTCGCCATAGAGGTCGTCGGTGCCATTGCTGCCGGTGATCACATCGTTGCCGATGCCGCCGTGCGCGATCTGTCCGTGAGCCGTGAACTGCGTCAGACCCGAATAATCGATGATGTCGTCGCCGTCGCCGCCGTCGATCGCAGTGGAGCTTCCGGCCGGGTTGACGCCGCCGAAATAGATCTCGTCGTTGCCCCCGCCCGTGCTGATCGTGTTGGTGGAGGCGAATTGCGAGGTGATCCGGATCACGTCGATGCTGTCGCCGGTGACGATGCTCGGCGTCGAGCCGAACAGCCCGCCGTCGAGCTCAAGCCGCTCGAACGAGGTCCAGTTCACCGTATAGTTGAACGAGCTGCTGTTGCGGATGAAGGCGCTGCCGTCGAGCCCCGTCGCGTTGACGCTTCGGAACTGAAGGGCGGAAATCCTAAGGGTATCGCTGCCGTTCCCGCCGTTCGCCGTCACCGTCGCGGACGGCGCGAAGATGGAGCTGGGCGGCTGGATCGTCACCACGTCGTCGCCGTCGAGGGCATCAATCGTCTCGGGATTGACGTTGCGATCGTTGGTGAGGTTGTCGTTACCGTTCGTTCCAGTGGTCATCCGTCTCTCCGGCCCTCGAGGTCCCTGCCACGTCCTCCCCTGCTAGCCACAAACCGCGCTGAAGCAAAGGGTTGAACGGCGCCTCTCAGGCCTGGAGCGGCAGCTCCAGGCGCGGAAAGATCGGCGCCGGGGGAGCGATCGGCTCGCCCGAGGCCGAACGGCGGGCGAAACGTCCGGAATCGGCAAAGGCGGCATAGGTCCGCTCTTCGGACGGAACGCCGAGCTGGTCCAGAAGCCGCGCGGCACCGGCCGGAACGACCGGCTGTATCGCCACCGCCAGATCGACGAGCGCGGCGCACAACGTGGCGAGGACCGCCTCCATCCGTTCCGGGTCCGTCTTTCGAAGCGTCCAGGGCGCCTGCACGTCGATATATTGGTTGCAGGCGAAGACGGCGCGAAGCCAGGCCTCGATGCCCTGGCTCAGCTCCAGCCGTTCGAAATGGGCGGGAAGCTCTTCGGCGCAGGCGCGCCGGACGAGGGCGAGGAGCTCGCCGTCGGCCGAGTCGCCCCTCCCCTCGGACGGAAAGCGACCGCCCAGATTCTTGGCGATGAACGAGAGGGTTCGCTGCGCTAGATTGCCGAAGCTGTTGGCGAGATCGGCGTTGACCCGCGTAACGATCGCTTCCGGGCTGTAGCTTCCGTCCTGGCCGAAGGTGACGTCGCGCACGAGGAAATAGCGCACCGAATCCACCCCGAACGCCTCGACCATCGCTTCCGGCGAGACGACGTTGCCGGCCGATTTGGACATCTTCTCCCCGCGCAAAAGGACGTGGCCGTGCCCGAACACCTGACGGGGCAGCGGCAGTCCGGCCGACATCAGAAAGGCGGGCCAATAAACGGCGTGGAAGCGAACGACGTCCTTTCCGATGACATGCAGGTCGGCCGGCCAGAAGCGGGTGTAAGCCCTTGAATCCGTGTCCGGATAGCCCACTCCGGTAAGATAGTTGGTGAGCGCGTCGAGCCACACATACATGACGTGGGTGTCGCTTCCCGGCACCCTCACGCCCCAGTCGAAGCTGGTCCGCGAGACCGACAGGTCGGACAATCCGCCTTCCACGAAACGAAGCACTTCGTTGCGGCGGCTCTCCGGCCGGATGAAATCGGGATGGGCGGCATAATGTTCGAGGAGCGGCCGCTGATAGGCGGACAGCCGGAAGAACCAGCTTTCCTCCACCGTCCATTCGACGGCGGTACCCTGGGGCGACAGCTTCTCGCCGCTGTCCGCGGTAACCAGCTCCTCCTCGTCATAATAGGCTTCGTCGCGGACCGAGTACCAACCTTCGTAGCGGCCGAGATAGAGGTCGCCGCGCTCCGCCATGGCTTGCCAGATGGCTTGACTGGCGGCGTGGTGCAGGGGCTCCGTGGTCCGGATAAAGCGATCGAACGAGATCTGAAGACGCTCGTCCATTCCCTTGAAGAGCGAAGACATCTCGTCGGCCAGCGCCTGCGGTTCGACGCCCCGTTCCCGCGCGGCCTGGGCCATTTTCAGGCCATGCTCATCGGTTCCCGTGAGGAAGAAGACGTCACGCCCCATCAGGCGCTGGAAGCGGGCGACGACGTCCGTCGCTATAGCCTCATAGGCATGGCCGATATGCGGCGGGCCGTTCGGGTAGCTGATCGCGGTGGTGACGTAGAAAGGTTCGGCCATGACCCGGCTTTAGCGGCCTCGCGGCGGTCTCACTACCCTCGTCGTCGCCAACGACACGTCCGATCTGAAAGCCCATTCGTGTCGGGCGAAGTCGAGACAGCCCATCGAGCGAAGCCGAGACCCCTCCGCTCGGCTTCGCTCGGGACGAACGGGTCTCGAAGGTCGGCAGGAACCTTCAGGAAGGGGGCGGAGCCAGCGAGGCGAGCAGCCCGGCAAGCTCGAACACGGTGCTTTCCGGCTCGAGCGAGAGGCGAGCCGCGCTGGAGGCGAGGCCCTGTGCCCGTTCCCAGGCGGCCAAGGCGCGGGCGAGAGGGGCGCCCCGGCGATGGCGAGCCTCGGCGGCGATGCGCGTGGGGACGCGGGCGAGAAAGGCTTCGTAGCGCGGCTGCGCCGACTTGGCGGCGAGGCTTTGCGCGAGAGCGCTCCGGCGCGCGTTGGTCGGGTCCCCTTCGCGCGCAAGCTCGTCCATCGCCCGATCGAGCGACGCGATGTCGAGCCCCTGGAAGGCCAGCGCTCGTCCCGGCGAGCCGGCGCCGGCCGCGGCAAGCTCCGCGATCTCCCGCGCATCCGCCTCCGGAAGCGCGGCCTGCAAGACCGACGCCATGGCGTCTTGTTCGAGCGGCGAAAGGCGAAGCGGCCGGCAGCGCGAGCGGAGGGTGGGAAGCAGCCGCTCGGGCGCATGGCTGACGAGCAGGAACAGGCTGTGCGGCGGCGGCTCCTCGAGATTCTTGAGCAGGGCATTGGCCGCGCTTCGCTCGAGATCGTCGATCGAGTCGACGATCACCACGCGCCACGGAGACATGGACGCCGTCGTCGCGAACAGGCGGGAAAGGCCACGGACCTGGTCGACCGTGATCGAGCGGGCGAGTTCGCCCGCGCCGGTGTCACGCGCCGTCCGCTCGAGCCGCATGATGTCGGGATGGCTTCCGGCGGCGAACAGCCTGGCCGCCGGATGATCGTCCGGCACGTCGAGGCCCGGCGTCTCGACGACGCTTTGGCCCGAGGCGAGCACCCGAAGCGCCGCCTTGGCCGCGAACGTCGCCTTGCCGATGCCGCGCGGGCCGCTGACCAGCCAGGCATGATGGAGCCGTCCCGAGTCCAAGCTCGCGCGGAAGGCGGCGACCGCCGCCTCGTGACCGTGGAGCGGAGTCACAGCAGATCCTCGATCGCCGCCAGCGCGCGCCGGGTCACCTCGCCAGCGTCGCCGCTCGCGTCGACCCGGCGAAAGCGCTCCGGCTCGGCCGCAGCGAGCGACTCGAAGGCCGAGGCCACCGCCGCGTGGAAGGCCGGAACGCGGGCGCCGATCCGATCCGCTCCGTGGACGTCCCGAACGCGAAGACGCTCCTCTACCGTTCCGGCGGGAAGGTCGAGAAGCAGCGTCCGGTCGGGAAGGAAACCGCCGCTCCCGAAGCCGTGAAGCGCGCGCACCCGGTCCACTCCAAGATCGAGAGCGCCGCCCTGATAGGCGAGCGAGCTGTCGAGGAAGCGATCGGAAAGCACCCACGCGCCGCTATCGAGGGCCGGGCGGATCGTCCGGGCGACATGATCGGCGCGGGCGGCGGCGAACAACAAGGCTTCGGCCTCGGGCGTCCAGCGCTCCTCGGGGCCCTCCAGAAGCAGCCCGCGGATCCTCTCGGCACCGTCGCTTCCGCCGGGCTCGCGGGTTTCGACAACGTCGAGGCCACGCTCGCGAAGCGCCGCGGCGATCCGCTTCAACTGGGTCGACTTTCCGGCCCCCTCCCCGCCTTCGAGGCTGATGAAGCGCCCCCTCACTTCGCCGCTTAGCCGAACAGCGAGGTCAGGCCGTTCCACAGCCTGCCGAAGAAGCCCGCCTCGCCGACCGATTCTTCGGCGATTAGGGGCATGGACTGGGGCGGGGTGTCGGGGGTGGAAACTATGAGGTCGGCGATATGCTGGCCCTTGGCGATCGGCGCCTTGATCGGCCCGTCATAGGCGACCTTGACCCGGACGTTCGCCGCGGCCCCGGCGGGAAGAGTCACGGCGAGGTCGCGCGGAGCGACCAGCCCAACCTCGCTCTCGGAGCCGAGCTGGACCTTGGCGGCGGCGATCTTCCGACCCGCCTCGAACAAAGGCTGCGACTTCCAGGCGCGGAAGCCCCAGTCCATGAACTTGACCGATTCCTCGATCCGCTCGTTGAAGCTCCCCAGGCCGGCGACGACCATGATGATCCGCCGCTTGTTCTGCTCGGCCGAGCCGGTGAAGCCGTAGCCCGCCTCCTCGGTATGGCCGGTCTTGAGGCCGTCCGCGCCGGGCACCCGGCCAAGCAGAGGGTTGCGGTTGGCCTGCTCGATCGGCTGGCCGCCGCCGAGCGTCTTGCCCCAGGTGAAGCTCGTCTGGGTGTAGAATTGCTTGTAGAATTCCGGAGTCGTCTCGATCGTCGCCCGGGCGAGCGTCGCGAGGTCGCGGGCGGTGGTATAGGTCACCCCCTCGTCCGGCCAGCCGTTGGAATTGCCGAAATTCGAATTGTTCATTCCGAGCCGCTTCGCCTCCTGGTTCATCAGGGCGGCGAAGGCGGGCTCGGTGCCGGCAAGGCACTCGGCAAGGACGACGCTGGCATCGTTGCCCGAGAGAGTGACGACTCCGTGGAGGAGGTTCTCGATCGAGACCTGCTCGCCGGGCGACAGGAACATGGTCGAGCCGGCAGCGGGGCCGTGCCACTTCTGCCACGTCTCGGGGCGCACCTGGCAGACGTCGGAGAGCTTGTGCTCGCCGCGCTTGAGCATGTTGAAGGCGACGTGGACGGTCATCATCTTCGCCATCGAGGCGGGCGGCATGCGCTGGTCGGCCGCCTTGTCGTAAAGCACCGCGCCGGACGACAGGTCGATCATGAAGGCGATCCGGGCGGCGGTCTCGAACGGCGGCGCGGTCGCGGCGGCGGGAAGCGCCAGGCTGGACGCTGCGGCGAAGGCGATCAAGGACTTACGCATTATTCCCCCAATGGAATTTGAAGCAGGCTCGGGCGGTGTCGCGCCGTCGCCCGCTTATTAACCGTTCGCCGCCGCCGGCGCCACCGCCTCAGCGGGCGATTTCGTCCGCAAGCAGGCCGACCGAGAGCGCGTAGAAGTTCGAGCAATTATAGTCGAGTATCACCCGGTAGTTGGAAGTGAGGAGATAGGCGGTCCGGCCCGGCCCGTCCGGCTCGATCAGCGACGCCATTTCGGTGTCGCTCGGCCACAGGCCGGATTGCGAGGTCACTCCGAGCCGGCGCCACTCGGCCACGCTGAGCCAGCGGCTGTGGCGGTCGTGCACCCGCGGACAACGCGGCGCATGGGTCCGGCTGCGCAAGGCCGCCCGGTCCAGCCCGGCGGGAACGTTGACTCCGAGGCCCCAGGGCACGCCCGGCTTCCAGCCCGCGGTCCTGAAATAATTGGCGATCGACGCGAAGGCGTCCGGCTCGCTTCGCCAGATGTCGGCGAAGCCGTCGGAATCCGCGTCCACCGCGACCCGAAGCCAGACCGACGGGAGGAATTGCGGATAGCCGGTCGCCCCGGCCCAGCTGCCCTTCAACCGGCTTCTCGGCACCCCCCGGTCGATCATCTTCAGGGCGGCGACGAACTCGTCGGCGAAGAGCTGGCGGCGGCGGCCTTCGTAAGCGAGGCTGGCGAGGCTGTTCAAAAGGTCGAAATTGCCGGTGACGGCGCCGTAGCTCGTCTCATGGCCGAAGATCGCCACGAGCACCGACGGAGTCACGCCGTAGCGTCGGCCGATCTCCTGGAGCCGGGTCTGGTTGGCGGCATAATGGCGGCGCCCGGCGGCGATCAAGGCGGGCGTGACGTGCTGAGCCCGGTAGGGCGCGAAGGGCGGAGTGGCGCTGCTTCCGGCGGTTCCGCCCGGCTGCGCCTGGTCGAGCTCCACGGTGCGGGCGCTGAACTCGAGCGTCGGGAAGACCTGCTCCACCGTCCCGCGGCTGACTCCGCCGGCCAGCGCCTGGTCGCGAAGCCAGGGCAGCCAGGCCGCGAAGCCCGACTGGCTAAGCCCATAGCCCTGCGGGCCGGGCGGATAATCCTGCGCGGCTCCGGGCACGGCGGGAGCGGCCGCCAGGAACGCGAGGGCCGCAAGCAAGACGTGACGCAACTTACCCTCCACTCTTCTCCCCTTGATGACACGGGGGGACGCCGGTGGCCAATCGGCTCGCCCCGCCGCTTGCACGTACGGCCCCGCCCGCGCAAGGCTTGCGCGCCCGAAGCGTTTCGGCTTGAGGCGAGAGCCCGGCCGCCGCGCCGGCGCGAAGGACAGGTGGCCGAGTGGTTTAAGGCAGCGGTCTTGAGCCGGAGGCCGGCTCAGCCGGCCGGAGACGACGCCGAAAGCGTCAAAACCGCCGTTTCCGCTCGGCCTAGGCGCGTCGCTGCGCCGACGCTAAGGCGGCGGCATGGACAGGTGGCCGAGTGGTTTAAGGCAGCGGTCTTGAAAACCGCCGTGGGTGCAAGCCCACCGTGGGTTCGAATCCCACCCTGTCCGCCATTACATTCTCCTCGACCCGTCCAGGTTAGCTCGCACGCGCCGGGCCGACTCATTCCAATGGACTCGCCCCTGCCCGTCCGCCAGCTTTTGCGGATGAACGACGATTGGAGCGAGATTCGCGAGCGGTTCCGCTCGCTGCGCGACGATGCGCCCAGCGGGCCGTGGGCGGATGCACTGTCGGGAGTCGAGCGGCTCGCCGATCACATCGGCTCCGGTCCGGTCGGGGCCCATCTCTTCGGGTGGACGTCGATGCACGATCTGTGCGTGCAGCAGACGGATGTCGGGCCGTACAGCGGACCTTTTCTCCGGGTGCGGCCGCTGGCCAACGGTGTGGTCGAGTTCCGGTACATGGATACCGCCGTGCCGGGGCGGCAGTGGTGCCGGGAGGTCCCGCCGTCAGGCGTGATCGGCAGGCTGGAGAGTTTCCTCGACCAGCTCGGCTGGGTCGCTCGAAGGCCCGGTTAGGGTGGCAAGCGAACCTCGCGAAGGCGGCCTCCGCTTCGCCGCCATGCCGGATCTTGCGTGCGAAAAGCTGGAAGCTTTCGGCCGACTCTCCCGCGAAGCGGCTGCGGCGGGAAGGTCGAGAGGCTAAAGCGCGCCACCAGCGGTTTTCGGCTTTGTGTCCCTGTGCTAAGCCCGACCGGTCAAGCGCTTGAGGAACAACGAAATGCTCCCTGGAACTCGGCTCGCCCGGGCGGCGGCGACGCTCGCGCTTCTGCTGCTCGCCTCGCCCGCCGCGGCGGCATGGCGGCGCGCCGAGAGCGCCAATTTCATCGTCTTCAGCCAGAGCAACGAGGCGAGCCTGCGCAAGGACGCGGCTCTTCTGGAAGACTATAACGCCTTCCTCCGGCTCCTGACCCGGGTCGACGATCCGCCTCCGCCGAACAAGCTCAAAGTCTATATCGTGCGCGGGCGGGCCGCCCTTCGCACGGTCCGGCCGGGCCTCGCCAACGAGGTCGGCGGCTTCTACGCCGCGAGCGAGGCCGGCATCGCCGCCTTCGTCGACGACAATGCCGGTCTCGAGAACGGCGAGGAGAACCAGATACTCTTCCACGAGATCGCCCACCATTTCATGCTCCAATACCGCCCCACCGCCTATCCGCCGTGGTACGTCGAGGGCTTCGCCGAATATGTCATGACCGCGCGCTTCGAGAAGGCGACGATCAGCTTCGGCGAGGCGAGCACGCTTCGGGCGGGCTGGCTGACCCATCGCGAGTGGCTTCCGCTGGAGCGGATCCTGTTCGACCCGCCGCCGCGCAAGCCGGAGGAGAAAGCCCTTTACTATGCGCAGAGCTGGCTCCTCGTTCACTATCTGCTGCGCGACGAGACCCGGCGAAGGCAGGCGATCGACTATCTCGCCGCCACCGGCGCCGGCGAAGAGCCGCGCGCCGCGTTCAAGCGCATCTTCGCCACCGAGCCGAAGGCGATGATGCGGGAGCTGGAGACCTACGCCTATCACAAGATGACTTATTCGCGCCTCACCCGGAACAGCGCCGCGGCGGCGCCGGCGATGAACGTGACGGTCCTGCCGCCCGCCGCCGACGACCTCCTCCTGCTCGATTCGGCGATGGAGATCGGCGTCAGGCCCGCGGACGTTCCCGCCTTCCTTGCCAGGCTTCGCTCGCTCGCCGGCGGAAGGACCGACGATTATTCCCGCCGGGTCCTTGCCCGCGGCGAGGCGCTGTACGGGGACCCGGCCGCAGCCGACGGTCTGCTTGAGCCGCTGCTCGCCGCCGCGCCCGCCGACCCTGCGCTGCTCTTCTGGGCGGGCATGCGCCACCTTCGCGCGGCCCGCCGCGGGGGCCCGACCGAGGCGCAGGAGCGCCGCTTGGCGCAGGTCTGGTTCGGAAAGGCGCACAAGGCCGACCCGAACCACTTCCCGACCCTCGTGCGCTATGCCGACAGCCTGCAGGGAGACCGCCGCTTCGATACCGAGAACACGGCGAACGTGGTCCTCCTCGCCCATCAGCTGGCGCCGCAAGTATCGGAGATCACGATGCGGGCCGCCTTCCTGCTGCTTCGCCGCGGCGAATATGACGAAGCGGCGGCGCTTCTCACCCCCCTTGCCTCCAGCGCCCACGACCCCGAACTCGCCGCCCAGGCGCAGTCCATGCTCCGGCGGGCGAAGGCGAAGGAGAAGATGGGAGACAAGCCGGAGGACGCACCGTCGCCCTCGGACGAGGCCGCTCCTCCGGCCAAGCGCTAGACAGGCCCGGCTCAAAAGCCGAAAGGGCGAGGCGTCCCTTTGCAGCCACCCGAGGATGGAATGTCGCAAGCCAAGATCGGCCGTTTCGACTGGGCGGATCCCTTCGCGCTCGATGCGCAGCTCTCCGACGAGGAGCGGCTGGTCCGCGACACGGCGCAGGCCTATGCAAGCGAGAAGCTGCTCCCGCGCGTCACCGGCGCGTTCCTCGAGGATCGCTTCGACCGCGAGATCATGAGCGAGATGGGCGAGCTCGGCCTGCTCGGGGCGACCATTCCGGAGCAATATGGCGGCGCCGGCCTCAACTATGTCAGCTACGGCCTGGTCGCGCGCGAGGTCGAGCGGGTCGACAGCGGCTACCGCTCGGCCATGTCGGTCCAGTCGTCGCTCGTCATGCATCCGATCCACGCCTACGGCTCTGAAGAGCAGAGGACGAAATACCTGCCGCGCCTCGCCACCGGCGAGTGGGTCGGCTGCTTCGGCCTTACCGAGCCCGACGCCGGCTCGGACCCGGGAAGCATGCGGACCCGCGCCCGGGCGGTGGACGGCGGCTATCGCCTCTCCGGCTCAAAGATGTGGATCACCAACTCGCCGATCGCCGACGTCTTCGTCGTGTGGGCGAAATCGGACGCCCATGACGGCAAGATCCGCGGCTTCATCCTTGAAAAGGGCATGGGGGGGCTGAGCGCGCCCAAGATCGGCGAGAAGCTTTCGCTGCGCGCCTCGATCACCGGCGAGATCGTCATGGACGAAGTCGAGGTCCCCGAGGACAACCTGCTCCCCAACGTCGAGGGGCTGAAGGGCCCGTTCGGTTGCCTCAACCGCGCCCGCTACGGAATCGCCTGGGGCGCGATGGGCGCGGCGGAGGCCTGCTTCGAAGCCGCCCGGCGCTATACTCTGGAGCGCAAGCAGTTCGGCCGTCCCCTCGCCGCCACCCAGCTCGTCCAGATGAAGCTCGCCAACATGACGACCGAGATCAGTTTGGGCCTTCAGGCGGCGCTCCGCGTCGGCCGGCGGATGGACGAGGGCGAGCTGATCCCGGAGACGATCAGCCTGATCAAGCGCAACAATGTCGGCAAGGCGCTCGATATCGCCCGGGTCGCGCGCGACATGCACGGCGGCAACGGCATCTCGGCCGAGTTCCACGTCATGCGCCACGCCATGAACCTCGAAACGGTCAATACCTACGAAGGCACGCACGACGTCCACGGCCTGATCCTGGGGCGCGCGATCACGGGAATTCCGGCGTTTTGACGGTGCGGGTCACCGAGGTGAACCGCATCGTCACCCCAGCGCAGGCTGGGGTCCAAGGGGGTGAAAAGCACCGGCTAATGCCATCCCTGCTCGTCGCCCCAGGGGGTGAAAAACGCGGGTGCCCTTCACCCGCTGGGGCCCCAGCCTTCGCTGGGGCGACGTATCCACATGGATAAGCCCCTCTCGGGCCTCAAGGTGCTCGAGCTCGCCCGGATCCTCGCGGGTCCCTGGGCCGGCCAGCTCCTCGCCGACCTTGGGGCGACCGTGATCAAGGTGGAGCGGCCCGAAGCCGGCGACGACACCCGCCACTGGGGCCCGCCCTTCGCCGCCGACGGGGCGGCGGCCTATTTCCACGCCTGCAACCGCGGCAAGAAGTCCGTGGCGATCGATCTGGAGACGACCGACGGCCAGGCGCAGGTGCGCGCGCTCGCCGCCGAGGCGGACGTCCTCATCGAGAATTTCAAGGTCGGCGGGCTCGCCAAATACGGTCTCGACCGCCCTTCCCTCTCCGCACTCAATCCCGGCCTGATCTATTGCTCGATCACCGGCTTCGGCCAGGACGGCCCCTATGCCGGCCGCGCGGGCTACGACTTCATCATTCAGGGGATGGGCGGCGCCATGTCGCTGACCGGCGAGCCGGACGGGGCGCCGCAGAAATCGGGGATCGCCTATGCCGACCTCTTCACCGGCCTCTATGCGTCGGTCGCGATCCTCGCCGCGCTTCGCGAGCGCGACCGAACCGGCGTCGGCGCGCATGTCGACATGGCGCTTCTCGACACCCAGGTATCGGTGCTCGCCAACCAGGCGCTGAACTGGATGATATCCGGCAAGGTGCCGCACCGGATGGGCAACGGCCACGCCAATCTGGTGCCTTATCAAGCGTTCCAGGTGGCCGACGGCGAAGTGATCGTCGCGGTCGGGAACGACCGTCAGTTCGCCCGGCTGTGCGACATCGTCGGGCTTTCCGAGCTGGCGCGGGACGAGCGCTTCCGAACCAATCCGGGGAGGGTCGAGCACCGCGAGGCCCTGATCCCGCTGCTTCAGGCGGCGCTTGCCGGCCGAGGCCGCGGCGAGCTGTCCGACGCGCTCGAGGCGGCCGGCATTCCGGCGGGCCCGATCAACGCCGTCGACGCCGTCTTCGCCGATCCGCAGGTGGTGCATCGCGGGCTGGCGCTTTCCGGCGACCTTCCCGGCCTCGCTTCTCCGATCGTCCTCGACGGGCGGCGGCAGGTGGCGGAGCGGAGAAGCCCGCGCCTGGGCGGCGACCCGCCCCGCTTCGACGACTGATCCGCGTTATTGCCGGAGCCGCTCCCCGACGTCATGCTGCCTGTCGCAAGACATTGAAGGAGCCGGATTCTTGATCGCCCAGTTCGGCGTGATACCGTGGCGGCGAAGCGCCGGCGGCGGCGCCGAGATCCTCCTCATCACCTCGCGCGAGACGCGGCGCTGGGTCGTGCCGCGGGGCAATGCGATGGCCGGCCTTCGGGATTACGAAGCCGCCGCCCAGGAAGCCTATGAGGAGGCTGGAATCCGCGGCGGGGTGGAGCAGAGCGCGCTCGGGACCTATCGCTACGACAAGCGCCGCCGCGACGGCAGCGTCGTCGCCGCGGAGGTCCAGCTGTTCCGGATGCTGGTCACCGAGGAGGCCGCCGACTGGCCGGAGCGCCGCGAGCGGGAGCGCCGCTGGTTCGCCCCGAAGGACGCCGCCGCCGCCGTCGCCGAGCCGGACCTGGCGCGGCTGATCCTTCGCGCCGCGCCGGACTGACCGCCTTCCCGCCCGGCCGGGTCGCCACCGTCATCAAAGAGTCACGCGGCTGTCACAAGGGAGTCGCGTGCGAGACCTAGCTTTCCAGAGCCCGGCAGCGCCTGTAGAGGGCGCCATCGGACAGGGGGAATATGATGCTTAAGCTGTTCCAGTCGCTCATGCCGAAGGAAACCGCCTTCTTCGACATGTTCACGCGCCATGCCGAGACCCTCGTCGCCGGGTCCGAGGTGATGGCCCGGATGTTCGCCGGAAAGATCGCTATCGGCGAAGGCTGCCGGTTGATCAGCGAGCATGAGAACAGCGCCGACGCGGTGACCCGCGAGGTCCTCCACGCCGTTCGCAAGACCTTCATCACCCCGTTCGACCGGAGCGCGATCACCGACCTCATCTCCTCGATGGACGATGCGATCGACGAGATGCAGAAGACCGCCAAGGCGATCACCCAGTTCGAGGTGACCCGGTTCGAGATCCCGATGTGCGAGATGGCGGCGCTGTCCGAAAGGGCGTCCAAACGCGTCCTCGACGCGATGCCGCTGATGCGCTCGATCGGCCGCAACCACTCCGAACTCGACCAGATCACCGAAGAGATCGTCCACATCGAGGAAGATGCCGACAACCTCCACGACCAGGGGATGAAGGCGCTCTACCAGTCCAGCCGCGACGGCAACGCCATGGACTATATCGTCGGCCGCGAGATCTACAGCCATCTGGAAAAGGTCCTCGACCGGCTCGAGGACGTGGCGAACGAGATTTCCGGCATCGTCATCGACCACGCTTAAGCCCAAGGAGCGAAGACGATGCACGAGCTGGCCCTGCCGCTGCTCATCGGCCTGATCGTCATCGCGCTGGCGTTCGATTTCCTGAACGGACTCCACGACGCCGCCAATTCGATCGCCACCGTCGTCGCGACCAGGCTTCTCCGGCCGGTCCAGGCGGTCGCCTTCGCGGCCTTCTTCAACTTCGCCGCCTATTTCCTCTCCCTCGCCTTTCCGAGCCTCCACAAGGTCGCCGACACGATCGGCAAGGGGCTGATCGACAAGGACCTCATCACCCCCGCCGTCGTCTTCGGGGCTTTGGTCGGGGCGATGTTCTGGAACGTCGTCACCTGGCTCAAGGGCATCCCCTCCTCCTCGAGCCATGCGCTGGTCGGCGGGCTGGTCGGCGCGGGCATCGCCCATGCCGGCTTCACCGGGGTGCAATGGTCGGGGCTCAACAAGACCCTGATCGCCATCGTCCTCTCGCCGATGCTGGGGATGATCCTGGCAATGCTGATCATGCTGGCGACGAGCTGGATGGCGACCCGGGCGACGCCGCGCGGGGCGGAGCGAGGCTTCCGAGCCCTTCACCTCGTCTCCTCGGCCGCCTATTCGATCGGACACGGCCTCAACGACGCCCAGAAGACGATGGGCATCATCACCGTGCTCCTCTACTCGACCGGCCATCTCACCGGAAAATTCCAGGTTCCGCACTGGGTGGCGATCAGCTGCTACATCGCGATCGGCCTCGGAACGCTGTCCGGCGGCTGGCGGATCATCAAGACGATGGGCTCGGGTATCACCAAGCTGTCGCAGCACCAGGGGTTCAGCGCCTCGGCGGGCGGCTCGGTGATGCTGTTCGCCGCCTCCTGGCTGGGGATCCCCGTCTCCACCACGCACACCATCACCGGCTGCATCATCGGCGCGGGCGTGGCGCGCCGGGTTTCGGCGGTGCGCTGGGGCCTTGCCAAGCGGGTGGTCGTCGCCTGGATCATCACCATTCCCGCCTCGGCCGCCGTCGGCGCCGCCTTCTATCTTCTCACAACGCTGTTCTAGGGCAGGCCGCGTCAGGTTGGGACGACGCCGGATCGAGGCACCGGCGTCACCCTGAACTTGTTTCAGGGTCCAGCTCTCCACCGCACTGCCGCCTCCCGCCTGGATGCTGAAACAAGTTCAGCATGACGGGGAGCGGGATGCTTAGGAGGGAACCCTTGGCTCCACCCGCGCTTGTCGCCGTGAAGGAGCCGAGCCATGGCCACCACCGCCGCCGACCTGCTGTGCGAGACGCTACTCGAATGGGGCGTCGACACGATCTTCGGCCTGCCCGGCGACGGGATCAACGGCATCATGGAGGCGCTCCGAATCCGTCAGGACAAGCTCCGTTTCGTCCAGGTCCGGCACGAGGAGGCGGCCGGACTCGCCGCCGTGGGCTACGCGAAGCTCACGGGACGACTGGGAGTGTGCCTCGCCACCTCCGGCCCGGGCGGGATCCACCTGTTGAACGGCCTCTACGACGCCAAGCTCGACCATGCGCCGGTGCTCGCGATCACCGGGCTCCAGCATCACGATCTGCTCGCCACCTTCACCCAGCAGGACGTCGAGCTCGACAAGCCGTTCGCCGACGCCTGCGCCTACAACGTCCGGATCATGGGCGCCGCCCACGTCCAGAGCGTCGTCGACATCGCCTGCCGCACCGCGCTCGCCTACCGTAAGCCGGCGCACGTCACGATCCCGATCGACGTCCAGGCGCTTCCGGCGAAGAAGGACGTTCGTTCGGACCGCAACGTGCGCGGCCACGCGTCCAGCCGGATGGCGCGAGGCGGCGGCGCCGCGGACGAGGCCGCGCTCGACCGGGCCGCCGAGATCCTCGCCGCCGGCGAGAAGATCTTCATTCTCGCCGGACAGGGCGCGCTCGGTGCGGGCGAGGCGCTGGTCGACCTTGCCGAGCGGCTCGGAGCGCCGATCGGCAAGGCGCTGCTCGGAAAAGCGGTGGTGCCCGACGACTGCCCGCTCACCACCGGCGGAGTCGGCCTGCTCGGAACCGCACCGTCGGAGCGGGCGATGAAAGAATGCGACACGCTCCTCATCGTCGGGTCGACCTTTCCCTATATCGAATATTATCCGGAGCCGGGTCAGGCGCGCGCGGTTCAGATCGATCTCGATCCGCAGCGCATCGGGCTTCGCTACCCGGTCGAGGCTGGCCTGGTCGGCGACTGCGGCCGGGTGCTCCGAGACCTCGCCGCCCGGGTGGAGCGCAAATCGGAGCGCGGCTTCCTGGAGGAGGCGCAGGACGGAATGCGCGAGTGGCGCGCGGTGATCGCCGAGCGCGGAAGCCGCGAGGACGTGCCGATGAAACCCGCGGTGCCTATGCACGCGCTTGGACAGCTGCTCGACGACGACGCGATCCTGATCTGCGATTCCGGCACCAACACGGCCTGGACGGCGCGCCATGTCGCGCTCAACGGCGCCAACCAGCAATTCACCTGCTCGGGCACGCTGGCGACGATGGCCTGCGCCCTCCCTTATGCGATCGGCGCGGCGATCGCTTTTCCGGGACGGCAGGTGGTCGCGGTGGTCGGCGACGGCGGCCTGTCGATGCTGATGGGCGACCTCGTCACGCTGCGCAAATACGACCTTCCGGTGAAGCTGATCGTGCTCAAGAACGATGCGCTCGGGATGATCGAGTGGGAGCAGATGGGTAAGATGGGCAATCCGCAGTTCGGGACCGAGCTGGAGCCGATCGACTTCGCCCGCGTCGCGGAGGCGTGCGGCCTGCGCGGGATCCGGATCGACGACCCCGCGCATTGCGGGGCCCAGCTCGCCGACGCCTTGGCACGGCCGGGACCCTGCTTGATCGAGGCGGTGGTCGATCCCCGCGAACCGGTCTTCCCGCCCTCGTTCGACGCGAAGGAGGCAGGCAACCTCGCCAAGGCGCTGCTGCGCGGAGCGACGGGGCGCGTTGGGATCGCCCGAACGATCGCGTCCGACGTCGTCCGGGAGATTATCTGACCGGCGGCCGCCGGAAGAGGAGGATCGGCTCGCCTTTGTAGAGCGCCTCCTCGCGAACGCAGAAACCGGTCCGCTCGGCCACTCGGATCGAGGGCGCGTTGGCGTGGCTGATGATGGCGGTGATCTCCCGCCCGGGCAGCGCCTCGTCGGCCCAGCGAAGGCCGCCCGCAACCGCTTCCGACGCGTAGCCCTGGCCCTGCGCATAAGGCGCGAAGATCCAGCCCATTTCGGGCGTGCCCTCGATCGAGGGGTTCATGTCGCGCTTGAAATCGGAGAAGCCGGCCTGGCCGAGATAGGCGCCGTCTTCCCGGCGCTCCACCGCCCAGTAGCCGAAGCCGAACATCGGCCACAGGCCGCAGGCGGTGAGGATCCGCCGCCACGTATCTTCCCGGGCGAAGGGCGTTCCGCCGAGATGGCGAACGACCTCGGGATCGCCCATGACCTTGGCCTGGGCTTCGAGATCGCTTTCGCGAAAGGATCGAAGACGGAGCCGCTCGGTCTCGACGATCGGGACCAAGGCGGAGCCCGCCTTATTTCTTGCCGAGGGTCAGGCCGCCGAAACGCTTGTTGAAGCGCGCCACCTGGCCGCCGGAATCGAGCATCTTGCCGGTTCCTCCGGTCCAGGCCGGGTGAGCGGTCGGATCGATGTCGAGCTGGAGCGTGTCGCCTTCCTTGCCCCAGGTGGAGCGGGTCTCGAAGGTGGTGCCGTTGGTCATCTGCACCTTGATCATGTGGTAATCGGGGTGGCCGGCGCTCTTCATCGTGATTTTCCTGATCTGTTTGGCTGGTTCCGACCAGCCTGAAAGGATGAGCGCCGCCCATAGCCGATGGGCCGCCGAATTGACAAGATGTGCTGCGTCGCAATATCGAGGCGGAAGCGAAGGTCCCGCCGGCGACGGCGGGTTAAAAGGCAAGCCGGTGGAAATCCGGCGCTGTGCCCGCAACTGTAAGCGGTCTTCCGTCCCCCGGGCGGCGGCCGCGAGCCAGAAAACTGCCTTTCGCGCCGTCGTCCGCATCCGGCCGGGATCAGCCTGGAATGCGTGGCACCGTCGGCGTTTCGCGCCTCCGGTTCCTCCGAGACGACAGTTGTTGTCGAACGGAGGTGTTCCCAATGAACGTCATTCTTCTCCTTGCGGCCGCGGCCGCGGCCCAGCCCGATGTCGCGCCCGGTCCGGCGCCCGAACCCGAAACCGCCGGAACGATCCTGGTCACCGCTTCGCGCCTGCCGGTGCCGACGCAAGGCACGCCGGCCTCGGCGACCGTGCTGGACAAGGAGGCGATCGACGCGCTCGATCCCGTCCTCGCGATCGACCTCATCCGACTGTCCCCGGGAGTCTCCGTCGCCCAGTCCGGCGGGCCGGGAAGCCTGACCCAGGTGCGGATCCGCGGCGCCGAGGCCAATCACAGCCTGCTTTTCGTCGACGGGATCGCCTTCAACGACCTCGCCGCCGGCAACGAGCCGCGCTTCGAGACGATCGCGGCGAGCGGCCTCGGCCGGTTGGAGATCGTACGCGGGCCTCAATCGGCCTTGTGGGGATCCGAAGCGCTCGGCGGAGTGATCGCCGTCTCCACCCCGGAGCCGCTCGGAAGCGCCCGCGGCGTGGCCGCGGCGGAATATGGCAGCCACGATTCCGCGCGCCTTTACGGCGCCTATGCGTCGGGCGGCGAACGCTCGGGAGTCTCCGCCACGGTCTCGTGGGCGCGAAGCAACGGAATCGACATACTCGGCGGCGGCACCGGCGACCGCGACGGCTTCGAGAATTTTACCGCCAGCCTGAAAGGTGCGGTCCGGATCGGAAGCGACGTGGAAGCCGGAGCGGTCGGGCGCTACATTCGCCACGAAAACGCGTTCGACGGCACCAACGCCTTCTTCCAGCGCGCCGACACCGCGGAGGAGTCGATCGCCGACACCAAGGCCGTCCGCGGCTGGCTGGCTTATGGCCTCGACGAGGATTCGCCCTGGTCGGCGAGGGTCGAGGCGCAGCATCTCGACAGCCGAAACCGCAATTTCGATTCGGACGTCCACACCAACGACACCTATGGCCGCCGCACCCGCCTCGAGGCCCAGGCCGTGCACCGTTTCAAGGCGGCGTCGGGCCGCCACAGCCTCGTCGCCGCGATCGAGCGCGAGGACGAGGATTTCGCCACCCGCGACCGCCAGTTCGGCGGCGGCGGCGACCGCGATCTGGACCGCGGCCGGACCGCCCTGATCGGCGAGTGGCGGTCGAGCTGGGGCGATCTACTCGTCACCGACGTCGCGGTCCGCCACGACTCCTTCAACCGCTTCAAGGACTCGACGACCTTGCGCGCGAACGCGGTGCTGAATCTGGGGCCGGCCGTGTCGCTGCTTGCAAGCTATGGCGAGGGGATCGCGCAGCCCAGCTTCTTCGATCTGTTCGGCTTCGCTCCCAATTCCGGATTCGTCGCCAATCCGGCCCTTCAGCCCGAACGCTCCCGCGGGTTCGAGGGCGGGGTCCGCCTGAAGCGACCGACCTTTTCGGCCGAACTGGCCGCGTTCTCGAACGACCTGCGCTCCGAGATCGTCGAGGATTTCAGCCTTTATCCGAACTACACCGTGGTCAATGCGCCCGGGACCAGCCGGCGGCGCGGCCTCGAAGCGTCCGCCGACTGGCAGCCCCGGCCCGGCGTCCGGCTCGGCGCGAACTACACCTATCTCGACACGCGCGAGCGGCGGACGGCGGGCGGCTCGGCGCTTCGCGAGGTTCGCCGGCCCAGGCACACCGCCAACCTGTACGGCGATTATGAAGCGGGGCCGCTGACCCTCGGCGCATCGCTGGCCTATGTGGGCCGCCGGCTCGACACGGACTTCGACCTGTTTCCGTCGCCCCGGGTCAGGCTCGGCGCCTATGCTCTGGGATCGGCGCGCGTCGGCTACAAGGTCGCGACGCACCTCGAAGCCTTCGCCCGGATCGAGAATGCGTTCGACGCGCAATATCAGGACGTGATCGGGTACAACACGCCCGGACGGGGGGTTTATGCGGGCCTTCGCTATCGCTTCGGCGATTAGCCTCGCCGCCCTCGCGGCGCCCCTTCACTCGGCCCCGCCGCGGCGCGTGGCCTCGCTCAACCTGTGCACCGACGAGCTTGTGCTGCTTCTCGCCGACCCCAGGCAGATCCTGTCGGTCACCCATCTCGGCCAAAGCGAGGCCGAGACTCCCTTGTGGCGCTCGGCGCTCCGCTACCGGCGCAACGACGGCAGCCTGCTCTCGGTCGCCGAGGGACGGCCCGACCTCGTTCTCACCATGGGCGGCAGCGGGCGCGACCCGGCGCGGCTGGCCCGGCGGCTCGGAATGCGGATCGTCGACCTGTCCTATCCGACCCGACTCGCCGACATGAAGAGGGCTGTCGTCACCGTGGCCGCGGCGCTCGGCCGGCCCGAGCATGGCCGCCGGATCATCGCCGCTATGGCTCGGCTGGAGGCAGGCGCGCCCGCCCGCGCGGCAGACGCGGTCTGGCTCGGCGGCGGTGGGCGAAGCGTCGCGTCCACCGGCCTCGCCGCCGAGTGGATGCGCCTCGCGGGACTTCGCCAGCGGCCCTTAGCGGGGGATCGGATCGGCCTCGAGCAATTGCTCGTCCGGCCGCCCGCGGTGCTCGTGCGCAGCGACTATCGCGCCGGCCAATATTCGGGCGAGCAGCGCTGGCTCGCCCACCCGCTTGCCGCCCGCGCCCGCCCCGGGCGGAGCGTCAGGACCGACGGTCGGCTGTGGACCTGCATGGGCCCGCTCATGATCGGCGAGATCGTCCGGCTTCGGGCGGCGCTGCGGTGAAGCGGCCGGCGCTGCTCCTCCTCGTCGCCGCCGCGACGGCGCTGTTCGCCCTGTCGGCGCTCTTGCCGTGGAGCGACCTCTCCGCCGTCCTCCGCCAGGACCCCGGGCTCGGCTGGGCGATCGTTCGCGAGCTTCGATTGCCGCGCGCCGCGCTTGCACTGATCTACGGTGCGACGCTCGGAGCCTCGGGCGCGGCGATCCAGGCGCTGTTCGCCAACCCTCTCGCCTCGCCGGACCTCACCGGCACGACCAGCGGCGCGGCGCTCGGCGCCGTCGTCACCGCCTACCTCCTCGCCTTCACCTCGCCGCTCGCGCTCGCCTTGGGCGCCGTTGCGGGAGCGCTGATCGCCCTGCTCCTGCTCCTTGCGCTGGCCGGCCCGCGCGCGGAAACCGCGACGCTGCTTCTTGCCGGCCTGGCGATCAGCGCCATGGCGGGGGCGCTGACCACCCTGGCACTGGCGCTCGCCCCCTCGCCCTTCGCCTTTTACGACGCCTACGAATGGCTGATGGGCTCGCTGGTCGACCGAAGCGTGGCGCAGGCCGCCTTCGCCGCCGTGCCCGGGCTGGCGTCGATCGCCCTGCTGGTCCGATTTCGCGGTCCGCTCGACAGCCTTGCCCTCGGCGAGGAGGTGGCGCAATCCTTCGGCCACGACATCGGCCGCCTTCGCCTCGCGATCGTGTGCCTGACCGCGATCGGAGTAGGCGCCTGCGTCGCCATCTGCGGCGCGATCGGCTTCGTCGGCCTGGTTGCGCCGATCTTCGCCCGGCGGCTGACCGGCGGCCGTCCCGGCGGGGCGATCGTCCCCGCCGCGCTGATCGGCGGCGGGCTGCTGCTCGCGGCGGACCTGGTCACGCGCCTCGCGCCGCTCGGACGGGCCCTGCCGATCGGCGTGGTGACGGCCCTGCTCGGAGCCCCCTTCTTCCTGTGGCTGGTTCTCCACATGCGCTGGAGGCTGGGGCGATGACGGCTCTGCTCGACGCCCGCGGCCTCGCCCTTCCCGGACGGCTCCGGCCGACCGACCTCGTCGCGGCCGGCCCTGCCCTCATCTGCCTCGTCGGTCCCAACGGCAGCGGCAAGACAAGCCTGCTCCACGCGCTCGCCGGGATCGGCCGCCCGCGGGGGGAAATGAGGCTGGAAGGCGAGGATCCCCGGCGGCTTGCGCCGCCTTTGCGTAAACGCCGCCTCGCCTATCTGCCCGCGTCCCGCGACATCGCCTGGCCGATGACCGTCCGCGATCTCGTCGCCCTGGGCAGCGCGGCCGGGAGCGCGGAGGCGATCGACGCCCTTGGCCTCGGCGCGCTCGCCGACCGGCGGATGGAGCGGCTGTCGACGGGAGAGCGGAGCCGCGCCCTCATCGCCCGGGCGCTGGCGCAGCGTGCCAGGCTCCTGCTGCTCGATGAGCCGACGGCCAATCTCGACCCTGCCTGGCAGATCCGGCTGATGGAAGGGCTGCGACAGGCGGCGAAGACGAGCCTCGTCGTCGCCGCGCTTCACGACCTCGACCTGGCGGCGCGCTACGCCGACCGGCTGATCGTCATGGAGGGAGGCGGGATCGCCGCCGACGCAGGGCCTGCGGAGCTTCTCGGCGGAGCCGAGATAGCCCGTGTCTTCGGAGTGGAGCGCGGTGCCGACGGCGGCTGGGCGCTGGTCAGTCCTTAGGAGCGTCCGCGATCATCGCCGTGAACTTGGTCTCGGCGGCGACCTTGCCGTCGATCAGGATCCGGCCGGCGAACTTGCAGATCGAGCCCCGGTCCTGGACCAGCTCGACCTCGATCCGGAGCAGGACTCCCGGCTCGACCGGCTTCCTGAACTTGGCGGAATCGATCGCCATGAAATAGACGAGCTTGCCCGAGCCCGACAGGCCGAGCGATTCCACCGCGAGAACCCCGGACGCCTGCGCCATCGCCTCGATGAGCAGGACTCCAGGCATGATCGGCCGCCCGGGGAAATGGCCCTGGAAGAACGGCTCGTTGATCGTCACCGCTTTGACCGCGACGATCCGCTGGTGCGGAACCAGCTCCTCGACGCGGTCGATCAGCAGGAACGGATAACGGTGCGGCAACGCCGCCATCACCCGCCGGATGTCCAGCGGGCCCCCGGAGGCCGGGGCGGCGGCGCTGCCCTCCGTCTCGCTCACCGACCCTGCGGCTGAGCCGGAGCCGCCTGCTGCGGCAGCGGGGTGACGCTGACGCTGGTCACGGCGGCGTTGAGGGCGGTCAGCACCTCGGTGGTGACGTCGAGGGCGCCGGCATGGGCCAGGGTCGCATCCTGGTCCAGGGCGAGGTTCGCGCCGTGCGCGGTCATCACCCGGTTGATGATCGGGGTCAGCCGGTCGTTGATCTGCTTGGCGACGTTGGCGCGGCTGGACTGGATGTTCTGCTCGAGCCGCTGAAGCTCCTGATTGGCCGCGTTCTGGCGGGTCTGGAGCGAGTTGTAGCGGGTCTGAAGCGCGGTCTGGGCGGTGGTGCGCGCGGCGCCGGCAGCCTGGTTCTGGAGCGCGGCCGCGGCCTGCTCGATCGACTGGGCCTCCGTCTGAAGCGGCTGGCCGAGCGCCTGGGCGCGTTGCTGGCCGGCGGTCACCATGGTCTGCAGCTGCGCGGCGGCGGCGCGGCAGGCGGTGCACTCGGCATAGACCCGGCCGGTGTCGACGACGACGATGATCGCGCCGGGCGCGCGCTGCGCCATGGCGGCGCCGGGGAGGGCGATGGAGAGCGCGGCGAGCGCCGTGCCGAAAGCGTATCTGGTCATCAGAATGCGGTTCCTACGTTGAAGGTGAGAAGCTTGGTGTCATCCCCGGGCGCTTTTGTAAGAGCCTTGGCTATATCGATCCTGAACGGACCGAAAGGCGAGTTCCAATTCACTCCGAAGCCGACCGAGATGCGGGGCTTGGGCGTGTCGCCGAGGTAGCGCTCGATGAAGCCGCCCGACGCCGTCGTGTCCGTCGGACAGGGCTGGGTCGGATCGACGTTGACCTTGGTCGCGGACGTGTTGGCGTTCGGCTGGCAGATCTTGATGCTCTGGGTGATCGGGTCGCGAAGCCCGAACACCGCTCCGACGTCGACGAAGACCGACGGACGAAGGCCGAGCTCGCGGATTCCGGAGCTGACCGGAATCTCGACCTCGGCGCGGGCGTTGTAGAGCGCACGGCCGCCGAGCGCGTCGTCGGACTGGAGGTTCTTCTGCCCCTCGAGCGGCAGTCCCTTGTCGTCGAAGTTCAGCCGCTGGACGCGCGGGCCGACGCCGCGAATGTCGAAGCCGCGGATCTGCGGCTCGCCGAGGAAGAATCGGTCGGTCAGCCGGACCGCGTCCTGGTTCGGACCGGGGGCGCTTTCGAGGCTCTTGATGTAGCCCGCTTCGCCGGTGAGCGAGAAGATGAAGTTGCCGGCGACCCGCCAATATTTCGACGCCTGGAGACGGGTGCGGATATATTTCACGTCGCCGCCGAGGCCGGCGAAGTCCTGGCTGAGCGTCCAGCGCTGGCCGCGGGTCGGACGGAGCCGGTTGTCGGTGCTGTCGTAGGCGAGCGAATAGCCGAGCGACGAGGTCAGCCGGTTTCCGATCGCTTCGCACAGGTAGCGGCCGGCGAGGAGCGGGTCGCAGGTCGCGGGAAGCGGCCCGGTGCCGTCCGGATCGCTGAAGAAGAGGCCGCGGTCGAGCCGCACCTGATCGTAGTTGAGGCCGTAACGCCCGGCCACCGAAAGGAATTCGGTAAGCGGAAGGCCGGTGCGCAGCTGGCCGCCGGTGGTCACCTGCTTGTAGGTGGTGTTGCGGTTGCTGTTGACGAAGTTGAAGCTCGAATAATCGCGCCGGTAGAGGTCCGCGCCGAGCGCGATGTTGTGATCGAAGACGTAGGGCTCGGTAAAGCCGAGCTCGACCGACTTCGAGTAGCTGGAATAATTGACCGCCGCGCGAAGCTCCTGGCCCTTGCCCATGAAGTTGCGCTGGGTGATCCCGAGGTTGACGATGAACCGCTCGATGCTCGAGAAGCCGGCGGACACCTGGAGCTCGCCGGTCGGCTTCTCCTCGAGGTTGACGGCGAGGATGACCCGGTCGGGAGTCGACCCCTGGGTCTGCTCCACCTCGAGCGTATCCTGGAAGAAGCCGAGCGACTTGATCCGGTCGCGCGAGCGCTTCACCCGGATGGTGTTGAACGGATCGCCCTCGGCAAGCCGGAACTCGCGGCGGACGACCTTGTCGCGGGTGATGGTGTTGCCGTTGATGTCGACCCGCTCGACATAGACGCGCGGAGTCTCGCCGACGTTGAAGACGACGCTCATCGTCTTCTTGTCCTTGTCGCGCTGGAAGTCCGGCTGCACGTCCGCGAAGGCATAGCCGAACAGGCCGGCGCTCTCGTTCAGGGAGGTGACCGTGTCCTCGACCAGCTTGGCATTGTACCAGTCGCCGACCTTCATCGGCAACAGCTTGGTCATGTCCGCGCCCTTGAAGTCGCGAATCGCGCTCTCGACCTTGACGTCGCCGAACTTGTAGCGCTCGCCTTCCTCGACGACGTAGGTGATGATGAAGTCCTGCTTGTCCGGAGTCAGCTCGGCCACCGCCGAGACGACGCGGAAATCGGCATAGCCCTGGGTCAGGTAGAATTGGCGGAGCTTCTGCTGATCGTAGGCGAGCCGGTCCGGATCGTAGACCGCGCCCGAGCCCAGGAAGCTTAGCAGGCTGGTCTGCTTGGTGACCATCTCCGAGCGCAGCTCATGATCGGAAAATTCGTTGTTGCCGATGATGTTGATCGCGCGGATCCGCGACTGCGGGCCCTCGTTGATCTCGAAGACGACGTCGACCCGGTTCTGCTCGAGCTGGACGATCTTGGGCTCGACCCGGGCGGCGAAGCGGCCCTGCCGACGATAGAGCTCGATGATGCGGGCGACGTCGGCCCGCGCCTTGGAACGGGTGAAGATCTGGCGCGGCGCAAGCTTGATCTCGGGGTTGATCTTCTCCGACTTGAGCCTCTTGTTGCCTTCGAGGATGATCCGGTTGATCACCGGATTCTCACGCACCTGGACGACGATGTTGCCGGTCTCGCCGCCGAGGATCTGGACGTCGGCGAACAGCTCGGTGTCGTAAAGCTGGCGAATGGCGGCGTCGAGCTTCTCGCGGTCGTAGGGCTGGCCGACGCGCAGGTTCATGTAGGAAAGGACGGTGTCGGGCTCCAGCCGCTGGCTGCCGGTGACGGAAAGCGAGCGGATGGTGCCGCTGCCCGGCAGGGGCGCGGGCGCCGGCGCGGCCGCGGCCGGCTGGGGCGCAGGCCCGGGCTGGTTTCCGGCGGCGGGCTGGGCGGACGCCGGAGCCGCGAGGCTGCCCAGCATGGTGCCGACGAGTAGCGCCGAGCAGAGCCGCCGGCGGCTGTTATTCGAACTAATGGGTGTCACGCGTCCCCGCCCTTAAGGTTGTCGCCGGCAGCTTCGGCCGGTCCTTCTCCCTGTCGTCCCCTGCCCTGCCCGATCATGCTCAACCGATCAAGCCGCCAAGCTTTGACCACAGGCCAAAAGACGCCAGGTCGTTGACCGTCACGAAGATCATCAACGCCAGCAAAGCCGCGAGTCCGGTCCGGAATGCCCACTCCATCGCCTGGGGGCCCACCGGTTTGCGCCGCACGGCTTCGATCGCATAGAAGAACAGGTGCCCTCCGTCGAGCATCGGGATTGGCAACAGGTTGATGAATCCCAGATTAATCGAGATCACCGCGACGAAGGAGATGAAGGCGATCCAGCCGAGGCTGGCCTGCTCGCCGGAATATTTCGCGATCTTGAGCGGCCCGCCGAGATCCTTCACCGACCGGCGGCCGGTCAGGATCTGCCCGACCCCCTGGAGCGTGGTCGAGATCACCTGGCGGGTCTGACGGAACGCCCCGCCGACTCCTTCCGCGACGGAGACCCGGCGCAGGACCGGCGCGCTTCCTTCGAGACCCAACCGGCCGACGACGGCCTGATTGCCGAACTGGTCCTTCAATTCCTGCCCCCGGACGGTCGGCCGGAGCAGCGCCGGCCGCCCGTCGCGGACGATCCCCACCGGAACGGTCTCGCCCGCGCGCAGGGCGACAAGCGGGATGATGTCTTCGTAGCGCTGAACCCGATGGCCGGCGATGCTGGTCACCCGATCGCCGGCGCGGAACCCCGCCTGCTCTGCCGCCGATCCGGCGACGACCCGATGAACCACCGCCGGAGTATCGTACTCGCCGAGTGCAAGGTTGAACCCGGTGAACAGCAGGATCGCGCAGATGAGATTGGTCACCGGCCCGGCCGCGACGATCAGGAAGCGCTGGAGGACGGGCTTGGCCTGAAAGGTGCGGTTGCGCTCGGCCGGCGGCAAGGCAAGCCACTCCGCCGACGCCTGGCTCGCCGGGTTCATGTCCCCTGCGAACTTCACATAGCCGCCGAGCGGAAGCCAGGACAGCTTCCACCGCGTCCCCCGCCGGTCCGTCCAGCCGGCGATCTCGCGGCCGAAGCCGATCGAGAAGACGTCCGCCTTCACTCCGAATGCGCGACCGACCAGATAATGGCCGAGCTCATGGAGGAAGATGAGCGGCCCGATCACCAGCAGGAAGCTGAGCACATGGGTGAGAAAGCTGGGATTGCCCGTCAACGACTATACCTCAACGGCTGTAACTCTGCATGATCCGGGCCGCCTCGCCGCGTGCCGCCCGGTCGATTTCCAGAACGTCTTCCACGGTTTGCGCCGCGGGGCGGTCGCAGCATCGCAGGGTTTCGGCGACGATTGAAGCGATATCGAGAAACCCGATCGCGCCGGCCAGAAAAGCGGCGACGGCGACTTCGTTGGCGGCGTTGAGTATGGCCGGCCGAGCGCCGCCCGCCTCCAGCGCCTCCCTCGCCAGCCGAAGCGCGGGGAATCGCACGGCATCGGGAGCTTCGAAATCGAGCCTGCCGATGCGGGCGAGATCCAGCCGCTCGCACGGCGTCTCCATCCGCTCCGGCCAGGCTAGAGCGTAGGCGATCGGCACCCGCATGTCGGGCGCCCCGAGCTGGGCCAGGACCGAACCGTCGCGATATTCGACCAGGCTGTGGACGACCGACTGGCGGTGGATGACCACCTCGAACGCTTCGAGCGGCAACGGAAAGAGGTGGAACGCCTCGATCAGCTCGAGCCCCTTGTTCATCAGGGTTGCCGAATCGACCGAGATCTTGGCGCCCATCGACCAATTCGGATGGGCGACCGCTTGCGCCGGAGTCGCCGAGCGCATCGCATCGAGGCCGAGGCTTCGGAACGGACCTCCGCTCGCGGTCAGGATGATACGGCGCACCTCGGATGCCCGGTTTCCCGCAAGACATTGAAAGATGGCGTTATGCTCGGAATCGACCGGCAGGAGGGTCGCTCCGGCGGAGCGCACGAGGTCCATCATGATGCCGCCGGCCGAGACCAGGGCCTCCTTGTTGGCGAGCGCGACCGTTCCTCCGCCGCGAAGCGCCGCCATGGTCGGGCGGAGCCCGGCGGTGCCGACGATCGCCGCCATCGTCCATTCGGCGCCCGACGCCGACGCCTCGAGCACCGCCTCCTCGCCCGCGGCCGCTTCGATCCCGGTACCCTGGAGCGCCGCCTTCAGTTCGGCGAGGCGGTCCTCGCGGGCGACCACGGCCCGCTTCGCGCCCGCCCGCCGCGCAGCCTCGGCAAGTCCGGCGACGTCGCTGTTGGCGGTCAGCGCAAGCACCTCGAAGCGATCGGGCTCGCGCTCCAGGAGATCGAGGGTGGAACGGCCGACGGAGCCGGTGGCGCCGAGGATCGTGACGGTTCGGCGCGCGCTCACTGGCCCAAAGTCACCATGAGCAGGAGGAAGGTCGCGAGAGCCACCGGAAGCAGCCCGTCGACCCGATCGAGGATCCCGCCATGGCCGGGGATGAGGCTGCCGCTGTCCTTGACTCCGAAGCGGCGCTTGAGGCTGCTCTCGTAAAGGTCGCCGAGCTGGGCCAGCAGACCCAAAGCCGCGCCGGTCCACAGGAAGGGCCCGTCGAGCCCGAACGCGTAAGCGGCGGTCCCGCCGACGACGGCGGCACCGGCCATCCCGCCGAGCAGCCCGGCCCAGGTCTTGTTGGGGCTGATCCGCGGCGCGAGCTTGGGCCCGCCGATCGACCGCCCGGCGAAATAGGCGAAGATGTCGGTCGCCCAGGTGACCAGCATCAGCCAGAAGACGATATCGAACCGCGCCCACTCGATCGCGAGCAGGGCGAAGGCCGGCAGGGTGACGTAGGCGAAGCCGGTGGCGAGGGCGAGACGCCGACCGACGGCGGCGAGGACGAGCCCGATCCCCGCGAGGAGCGCGAAGCCCAGCCAGGCGGGATCGAGGCACTGCCGGGCCACCGCCACCCCGACGTCGTCGACGAAGCAGACGTCGTCGTCGGGAAAGAGCTTCCAGCCGAGGGCGAGGAGAGCGACCGCGGCCGCTCCCGCAGCGACCAGCGTCCATGGCCTTCGAATGGAGTGCATGTCGCCCCACTCGACCATCATCGCGGCCGCTCCAGCGGCGACGAGGGCGCGGAACCACCAGCCTCCGAAATAGATGGCGGCGCAGGCGAGGGCGACCATCACCACGGCGGCGGCGAAGCGGGTGCCGAGGTCCGAGCCGGCCTTGCCCGGTTCCGCCTTGGGCGCGGCCTCGCTCATCGCCCGCCGAAGCGGCGCTGGCGGCCGGCGAAGTCGGCGAGCGCCGAGCGAAAGGCGTCGGCCTCGAAATCGGGCCACAAGGTGTCGACGAACAGCAGCTCGGCATAAGCCGCCTGCCAGAGGAGGAAGTTGGACAGTCGGTGCTCACCCGAGGTGCGGATGAGCAGGTCGAGCGGCGGCAGCCCCGCCGTGTCGAGCTCAGCCTCGAACGCCGCTTCGTCGATCGCTTCGGGATCGAGGTCGCCGGCGGCGGCCCGAGCGGCGAGGCGGCGCGCGGCTCCGGCCAGCTCCAGCCGTGCGCCATAATTGAGGGCGACCGCCAAGGTCATCCGGCGGTTGCCCGCGGTACGCTCGACCGCCTGGTCGACCATCTTGGCAACATCGGGCCGGAACGCCTTGTGATCGCCCAATATTTTTAGCCGCACGCCTTCCTTGTGAAGGGCGTTGAGCTCGGCTCCGATGTAGAAGCGCAGAAGACCCATCAGGTCGTTGACCTCGGCCTCCGGCCGGCGCCAATTTTCCGACGAAAAGGCATAGAGGGTCAGGCACTCGATTCCCGACTCGCCGGCCGCGCGAAGCACCTTGCGCGCCGCCTCCGCGCCCTGGCGGTGACCGGCCGCGCGGGGCAGGCCCCTCGCCTCCGCCCAGCGGCCGTTGCCGTCCATGATGATCGCGACGTGCCGGGGCACGACGCCCCCGGCGGCACCCGCGGGATGCGATTCCGGCTCGGCCTTGGCGGGGCGGAAGATCACTTCTGGAGGATTTCCTTCTCCTTCGCCGCAGCGGCTGCGTCGACCTCCTTGATCGTGTCGTCGGTGAGCTTCTGGACCTCGGCTTCGAGCCGCTTGCGCTCGTCCTCGCTGATCTCGTTCTTCTTCTCGTCCTGCTTCAAGACGTCCATGCCGTCGCGGCGGACGTTGCGCACCGCGATCCGCGCCTTTTCCGCATATTGGCTGGCGAGCTTGGCGAGCTCCTTCCGGCGCTCCTCGGTGAGATCCGGGATCGGCAGCCGCAAGGTCGTCCCGTCGGTAACCGGGTTGAGGCCGAGTCCGGCGGAGCGGATCGCCTTTTCCACCGGGCCGACGTTCGACTTGTCCCAGACCTGCACCGACAGCATCCGGGGCTCGGGCGCCGAGATCGAAGCGACCTGGTTGATCGGCATCCGGGCGCCATAGACCTCGACCGTCACCGGCTCGAGCAGGCTGGTGGAGGCACGGCCGGTGCGAAGCCCGCCCAGATCGTGCTGCAGCGCCTCGACGGCGCCGTGCATGCGGCGCTGGATATCCGCCTTGCTATAGGCTGGCATCTGTCACTCCTCGTTGCTGACGATCGTCGCAATGCCTTCGCCGCTCAGCACCCGGGCGAGATTGCCCTGCTGGCGGACGTTGAAGACGACGATCGGAATGTCGTTGTCGCGGCAGAGCGCGACGGCGGCGGCGTCCATCACCTTCAGATTGTCGGCGAGGACCTTCTGGAAGCTGAGCCGGTCGTAACGGCTCGCATCCTTCACCTGCTTGGGATCGGCATCGTAGACGCCGTCGACGCTGGTGCCTTTCAGCAAGGCGTCGCAGCCCATCTCGGCCGCTCTCAACGCTGCAGCGGTATCCGTTGTAAAATAAGGATTTCCGGTCCCGGCCGCGAAGATCACCACCCGCCCCTTCTCCATGTGCCGGACGGCCCGGCGGCGGATATAGGGCTCGGACACGGTGGCCATCGGAATGGCGGAGAGAACTCGGGTGTCGACCCCAATCTTCTCGAGCGCGTTCTGCATGGCGAGGGCGTTCATCACCGTCGCCAGCATTCCCATATAATCGGCGGTGGAGCGGTCGAAGCCCTTGGCGGCTCCGGCAAGGCCGCGGAAGATGTTGCCCCCGCCGACGACCAGGCAGAGCTTGTGGCCCGCCTCCTGCGCAGCCTTGATCTCCTCCGCCATGCGCGAGGTGGTGTCGGGATCGATCCCGAACGCGCCGTCGCCCATCAGCGCTTCGCCGGAGAGCTTGAGGAGGATGCGGTCGAAGCGCGGGCGCGTCATAGGGCGTGGGGTCCGTCTCTGGCGTCTGCGGGTGGGCGAGCCGCACCTTAGTCAGCGCGGGGAGCGGTGCCAAGTGGAGCGCTGAAGGAGAAAGCGCGCCCAGCAGCACGTCGCCCCAGCGTAGGCTGGGGCCCCGGCGGGTGAAGAACATTGACGCCCTTCACCCCCTGGGATGCCAGCCTTGGCCGGCATGACGGGTTGTTACTCCACCGTCTCCGGCTTGTGCGCGACGCCCGAGGCGGCGGCGACTTCGGCGGCGAAGTCGCTCTCCTTCCTCTCAATCCCTTCGCCGAGCTGGAAACGGACGAAGCCCGCGACCTGGATCGGCGCTCCGACCTCCTTCGCCTGGCTCGCGACGACGTCCTCGACCTTGGTCTTGTTGTCCATCACGAACAGCTGCGAGAGGAAGGCCATCTCCTTGCGGAACTTGGCGATCGCGCCTTCGACCATCTTCTCGATGATGTTGTCGGGCTTGCCGGACTCGCGCGCCTTTTCCGAAGCGATCGAGCGCTCGCGCTCGACCATCGACGGATCGAGGTCCTCGCCGCGCAGCGCCAGCGGGTTGGCCGCCGCAATGTGCATGGCGAGCTGCTTGCCGAGCGCTTCGAGAGCGGCCTTGTCGCCGGTCGATTCGAGCGCGACCAGAACGCCGATCTTGCCGAGGCCGGCGGTGACCGCATTGTGGACGTAGGAGACGACGACCCCGTCGCCGACCTCGAGAATCGCCGCGCGGCGAAGCGACTGGTTCTCGCCGATCGTCGCGATGTTGGCGGTCAGCTTCTCCTCGACGGTGCCGGCGCCCGGGAATTGCGCCGACTTCAGCGCCTCGACGTCGCTGCCGGTCTCGAGCGCGAGGCCCGTGACGGTGCGGACGAACTCCTGGAACTGCTCGTTCTTGGCGACGAAATCGGTCTCGCTGTTGACCTCGACGACGGCTCCGCGAGTGCCGCGGACGGCAACCCCGACCAGGCCCTCGGCGGCCTGGCGGCCGGCCTTCTTGGCGGCGGCGGCGAGGCCCTTGGTGCGGAGCCAGTCGATCGCGCCTTCCATGTCGCCCTGGGTCTCGCCCAGCGCCTTCTTGCAATCCATCATGCCGGCGCCGGTGCGCTCGCGCAGTTCCTTGACGGTCGCGGCCGTGATCTCAGCCATGTCTCTGATCCTTCATAATTGAAATGGCAGTCTCGTTCGTCCCGAGCGAAGTCGAGGGGCGCTGCTCCGAGTCTGTGCCAGCGCCCCTCGACTACGCTCGGGACGAACGGGGAGGGAGTCCTGCCCCTCCCCTGTTTTGCTTACGCGTCGGCGAGCGCCGCTTCGGCCGGCGGGGCGTCCATTGACCCAATGTCCTCGCCGCGATTGGCGGCGCCGCCGGAGCGGCCCGCGAGCACCGCGTCGGCGATGGCATCGCAGTAGAGGCGGATGGCGCGGCTGGCGTCGTCATTGCCCGGAACCGGGAAGGCGATGCCCTGCGGGCTGACGTTGGAATCGAGGATTGCGATAACCGGGATGCCGAGCACGTTGGCCTCCTTGATCGCAAGCTCTTCCTTGTTGGCGTCGATGACGAACATGACGTCGGGAAGGCCGCCCATGTCGCGGATCCCGCCGAGCGAAAGCTCGAACTTGTCGCGCTCGCGGGTCAGCTGGAGGACCTCCTTCTTGGTAAGGCCCGCAGTGTCGCCCGAAAGCTGCTCCTCGAGGCTCTTGAAGCGCTTGATCGAGCCGGAGATCGTCTTCCAGTTGGTCAGCATTCCGCCGAGCCAGCGATGGTTGACGTAATATTGGCCCGAGCGCCGCGCCGCTTCCGCCATCGGATCCTGCGCCTGCCGCTTGGTTCCGACGAACAGAACCTTGCCGCCGTGCGCGACCGTCTGCCGGACGAAGTCGAGGGCGCGCGCGAACAGCGGCACGCTCTGCGACAGGTCGATGATGTGAACGCCGTTGCGCTCACCGAAGATGTAGGGCTTCATCTTCGGGTTCCAGCGGTGGGTCTGGTGGCCGAAATGCGCTCCAGCCTCGAGCAATGCCTGCATGCTGACGCCGTTCGACGTCGTGGCGTTTGACGCCATGGTCTTTCTCCTTCCGGTTATGCCTCTGCAGAGCCGTGAAACCCCGGACGAATCCGCGGCACCGGTATGATGACCCTGCATGTGGGATGGCGCGCATTTAGGCGCGGCGGCCGGCGAAATCAACCTTCGACATGAGGGGTTGACAGATAGAACAGAACATGAACATCATTCTGTCACAACGCGATATGGATCAAATCCCGCGGGAGCGCGTTGTGAGGCCTGTGGATAATGAAGGGGATAACTCGTGACCTACCTGGCTGCGGCGGTTTTTTTCACGGTCGCTCTGCTGGCGGCGCTCGTCGTCATCCACATGGAGGTGCGCCGTCACTGGACGCAGATCGCCTTCGCCCTGCGCGGCGAATGGCACGGTATTCCCCACTATCGGATCGCTCCGGCCGCTATTCCCGCGGCTCGGCCGGCTCGGTCCGGCGCGAAGCTCCCGCAGCACGCAGCCGCCTGACCCGGGCATAGGATGCCATGCTGAACGGGATGCATCCCGCATAGAGCAGCCCGGCGAGGCTCAAGGTCGGCCAGGGCGCGGTCAGTAGAGCTCCGCCGAGAAGGACGACGACGAGAAGCGCGCCGAGCCGAACATGGCTTCTTAGGCGCAGCGAGCTCCACGAGAAGGTCGCCCAGTTCGACACCATCAGGATCGCGACCAGCGCCGCCCACGGCGCCACCAGCAAAGGCTGGTGGAACAGCGGCTGATCGGTCGAAAGCCATAGGAACATGGGAAGCAAAGCGAGGCCCGCGCCGGCGGGCGCAGGGATGCCGGTGAGGAATCCCGCCGATTTATGCGGCTGGTCCTGAGCGTCGATGGCGGCATTGAAGCGCGCCAGGCGAAGCGCCGCGCAGACCGCATGGCCGAGCGCGAGAAGCCAGCCGAACCGCGCCCAATAATCGTGCGCGGCGGTCGAGGGGTCGATCCGCGAGAGCATCCACAGATAGAGGATGACGGCCGGCGCGACGCCGAAGGCGGTGACGTCGGATAGCGAATCGAGCTCGGCCCCGAAGCGGCTCTGGCCGTGGATGAAGCGCGCGACCCGTCCGTCCATCATGTCGAGGAAGGCGGCGAGGACGATCGCCCAGGCGGCCTTCTCCCAGTCTCCGACGATCCCGTAGCGAATCCCGAACAGGCCCGAGCAGAGCGCGAGCGCGGTGATCGCGTTTGGAACGAACGTGCGAAGCGGAATGCCCCGACGGTTGCGGCCCGGCCCCTTCACAGGCCGCCCGCGCTCACTGCGCGGTGCCCTCGACCAGGGCCGATTCACCGAGCTTCGCGACGACGGTTTCGCCGGCGATGGTGCGCTGGCCGAGCAGGACCCGAGAGGCGGTACCCGCCGGGAGGTAGACGTCGACCCGGCTCCCGAAGCGGATGAGGCCCACACGCTGGCCGGCGGTGACATAGTCGCCCGCTTTCACCCAGGGGACGATCCGGCGGGCGACGAGCCCGGCAATCTGGGTGAAGCCGATTCGCGTGCCGTCGGCCGCCTCGACCAGGAAATGCTGGCGCTCATTGTCCTCGCTCGCCTTGTCGAGGTCGGCATTGAGGAACTTGCCGGCGATGTAGACGACCCGCTTGATCTCCCCAGCGACCGGGGAGCGATTGATGTGGACGTCGAACACCGACATGAAGATCGAGACACGGGTCATCGGCGCGTCGCCGAGCCCATCCTCTCCGACCAGCTCGCGCGGCGGGGGAACCGAGGCGATCATCGTCACCATCCCGTCGGCCGGGGCGATGACCAGCCCCTCCCCCTTCGGCGTGGTCCGGATCGGATCGCGGAAGAAGGCCGCGACCCAAAGGCTTATCCCGGCCATGATCCAGCCGAGCCAGTCCCAGTCGATCACGAACCAGAAGATGAGGGCGATCGCCACCGCGATCACCACGAACTTGCGGCCCTCGGGATGCACGGCCGGCATCCGGTAGCGGACGTTGGTGGTGACGAGGTCCGGCTTTTCCAGCGAAGTCATGAGCCGCCTCTATCTGCCTTGCCGACCCGACACAATCGCAACCGCTCACATCCAAGCCGGATCGCCGGCGGCGGTCCGGAACCCTGCCCTGGCGGCCCCCGCCGCGCTGGAGCGCCGAGCCGCCGCATGATAGGGCGCGGCGATGACCCGCGCTGCCCCCAAGGTGACGATCATCCTCCCGACCTATAATTGGAGCGCCGTGCTGCCATACTCGATCGCCAGCGCGCTCGACCAGAGCTTCGGCGATTTCGAGCTGATCGTCGTCGGCGACGGCTGCACCGACGATTCGGCGGAGGTGGTGAATTCGGTCGGCGATCCGAGGGTGCGATGGGTGAACCTCGCGGCCAATGCCGGCCACCAATCCGCTCCCAATAACGACGGTTTGCGCCGCGCCCGCGGAGAGCTGGTCGCCTATCTGGGCCATGACGATCTGTGGCTGCCCCACCATCTCGGCTGTCTGGTCGCGGCGATCGATGCCGGTGCCGATTTGGCTTTCGGCGTCGTTCGGATGGTGCCGGCCGACCCGGAGCTCCAGCGCGCCGCGCTCGCCGAGCGGTACCGGCCCGGCATGTGGATCGCCCCGACCGCGACCGTGCACCGGCGGGCCCTGACGGAGCGGCTCGGTGGCTGGAAGGACTTTCGCGGCCTCGCCGTCGATCCGGAGACGGAGCTTTGGAGCCGCTTCCACGCGGCCGGCGCCCGGATCGAGCCGGTTCCCCGGCTGACGGCGGTGAAATTCCCCGCCGCCGTGCGCCGCGGCGTCTATCGCGACCGGCCGAGCCACGAGCAGTCGCAATGGCTCGCCCGGATCCGCGGGGAACCCGAACTGGAGGCGGTGGAGCTCGCCAGGGCCGCCGCGGAGATGGCGACGGCCGCGCTCGAGCCGCCGTTCCGGACGCTTGCCGCCCAGCTTCTCCGGCGGGGCTTTCGCGGCGCCGGCCGCCGCCTCGGGCGGCGCGATCCCGGCCCGAAGCCGGGCGAGAACGTCGCCCGTCGGCGCGCCTGGAAGGGGCTTGCGCCCGCCGGAGCCGCTCCGGGAGGGGAAGGATGATCCCCGGCGCCACCAAGGACGGCCCGCTCAACACGGCGGAATGGCGGATGCTTCGCGCGCCGATAGACGGCGTTCACGTCCGCGAGGTGCTCCACGTGCCCCGCGACCACGGGATCGTCACCGAGATGTACCGGCCGGAATGGGACCCGAGCGGGCTTCCCGTCGTCCACGCCTACCAGTCCCGCCTCTTCCCTGCGGCGATCGGCGCGTGGAGCTGCCACGCGGTCAATTTCGACCGGCTGTTCGTCAACCAGGGTCACGTCAAGCTCGTCCTCTACGACGGACGCGAGGAGAGCCCGACCTGTGGGCAGGTCAGCGAATATCATGTCGGCGATGCCCGGCCGGCCTTCGTCGTCCTTCCGCCGGGGGTGTGGCACGGGCTCCAGAATCTCGGCGGCAGCGACGCCTTGATGATCAACTTCCCGTCGAACGCCTACGATTACGACGATCCCGACCATTATCGCCTGCCGATGGACACCGACGCCATTCCCTACCGCTGGAGCGGTACGGGGGCCGCGCGGCTTCGCAAGGATGCCCGCGCGTAGCGGCCGGCGGACCGCGAAGGCCCGTTGATCGCCGGCCCGCCACCTTCTATGCCGCGCGCAACCCCACCCATCCCAGGAAAGCGTCCGCGGAAAATGGCCAAGATTAAGGTGAAGAACCCCGTCGTCGAATTGGACGGCGACGAGATGACCCGCATCATCTGGCAGTGGATCAGAGAACGTCTGATCCTTCCCTATCTCGACGTCGAACTGCTCTATTTCGACCTGGGAATGGAAAATCGCGACGCCACCGACGACCGCGTTACCGTCGAATCGGCCGAGGCGATCAAGACTCACGGAGTCGGGGTCAAATGCGCGACGATCACGCCCGACGAGGCCCGGGTCGAGGAGTTCGGCCTCAAGAAGATGTGGAAGTCGCCCAACGGCACGATCCGCAACATCCTGGGCGGAGTCGTCTTCCGCGAGCCGATCGTGATCGAGAACGTCCCCCGGCTGATCCCCGGCTGGACCGACCCGATCGTCGTCGGCCGCCACGCCTTCGGCGACCAGTATAAGGCTACCGACTTCAAGGTGCCGGGCCCGGGCAAGCTCACCATCAAATGGGCGGGCGAGGACGGCCAAGTCATCGAGCACGAGGTGTTCGACTTCCCGAGCGCCGGGGTGGCGATGGGCATGTACAATCTGGACGAGTCGATCCGCGACTTCGCCCGCGCCTGCCTGAATTTCGGACTGGGCCGCCAGTGGCCGGTCTATCTCTCCACGAAGAACACCATCCTCAAGGCCTATGACGGCCGCTTCAAGGACATTTTCGAGGAGATTTTCACCAACGAATTCAAGCCGCAGTTCGAGAAAGCGGGTATCGAGTATCAGCACCGCCTGATCGACGACATGGTCGCCAGCGCGCTCAAGTGGAGCGGCAAGTTCGTCTGGGCCTGCAAGAATTACGACGGCGACGTCCAGTCGGACCAGGTCGCCCAGGGCTTCGGCTCGCTGGGCCTCATGACCTCGATCCTGATGACTCCCGACGGCAAGACCGTCGAGGCCGAGGCCGCGCACGGCACCGTCACCCGCCACTTCCGCATGCACCAGCAGGGCAAGGCGACGTCGACCAACCCGATCGCGTCGATCTTCGCCTGGACCGGCGGACTCAAGTTCCGCGGCAAGTTCGACGACACGCCGGAGGTCACCCGCTTCGCCGAGACGCTCGAGCGGGTGTGCATCGAGACGGTCGAGCAGGGCTCGATGACCAAGGACCTCGCCATCCTGATCGGCCCCGAGCAGAGCTGGATGACCACCGAGCAATTCTTCGAGGCGGTGCGGTCCAATCTCGAAAAGGCGATGGCTCAAGGCTGAAATCCTCCCCTTCGAGGGGAGGTGGCGCGCGAAGCGCGACGGAGGGGTGTCGGCGTTCGAGGATCTCCTCATGCGCTGACACCCCTCCACCAGCCTGCGGCTGGTCCCCCTCCCCTCAATGGGGAGGATTTAATGTCCCGATTGCGCCATAAGGGCGCCATGCACGGCGAGTTCCAGACTTCCGGCTTCAGCGACGCCCTGGTGATCCTCGGAGCGGCCGGAGTCGTCATCCCCGCCTTCGCGCGGTTCCGGATCAGCCCGGTCATCGGCTTCATTCTCGTCGGGCTTCTGGTCGGGCCTGCGGGCCTCGGCGCGATGGCCGGCCGGACCCCCTGGCTGAACTACGTCACCATCTCCAACCCGCACGCGGTCGAGCCCTTCGCCGAATTCGGGATCGTCCTCCTCCTTTTCGCAATCGGTCTCGAACTCTCGTTCCGGCGCCTGTGGACGATGCGCCGGCTGGTCTTCGGGGTCGGCGCCGCTCAGCTCCTCGTCTGCGCGATCCTGATCGGACTTCCCGTCCTGATGCTCGGCCAGAGCCTGAGCGGCTCGATCGCATTGGGCCTCGCGCTTGCGCTTTCGTCTACCGCCCTCGTCCTCCCGCTGGTCGGAACGACCAGCCCGGTCGGCCGGTCGGCCCTGGCCATGCTTTTGTTCGAGGACCTGGCGATCGTCCCGATCATCTTCGCGCTCGGCGCGATGGCGCCGCAGGCTGGTGGGAACCGCCTCGGCGGGCTGGTGAGCACCCTCTTGCTCGGGGCGCTCGTCGTCGCGGCGATGCTGGTGCTCGGCCGGCTTCTGCTGCCACGCCTGTTCGCCCAGGCCGCGCGCACCAAGAGTCCCGAGCTGTTCCTCGCCGCAAGCCTGCTGGTGGTCATCGTCGCAAGCCTCGCGACCACCGCCGCCGGGCTGTCGCCGCTGATGGGCGCCCTACTTGCCGGGATCCTGATCGCGGAGACCGACTATCATAGCGAGGTCGAGGTGATCACCGCCCCGTTCCGCGGCCTGGCACTCGGCATCTTCCTGATCACCGTCGGAATGCGGGTCGACGTCAGGGTAGTCGCGGCCAATTGGGAGGCGCTGGCCGGCGCCGTCGCCGGGGTGGTGATTGCAAAAGCGCTCGTCACCGGGCTCCTGCTTCGCCTCAACGGGGCGCGGGCGGCGGTGGCGGCCGAGACCGGCCTGATCATGGCCTCGCCTTCCGAGACCACCCTCATCGTCCTCGCCACCGCCTCGGCGGCGGGGCTGATCGGCGCCGAGACGGCGGCCTTCTGGCAGATCGTCACCGCGATCGGCCTGACGCTCACCCCGTTGCTCGCCAAGCTCGGCCAGATGGCGGCGCGGCGGGTCGACATCGGCGCAGAGGGCGACGCTCCCGCCATCGGGCCGAACGACGACGCGGTGGTGATCATCGGCTTCGGCCGGGTCGGCCGCCTCGTCGCCGACATGCTCGCCGCGCACGGCAGGCCCTATGTCGCCGTGGATTCGAGCGTCGACACCGTCGCCGCCTGCCGCAAGGAGGGCGTTCCGATCCTCTACGGCGACGTCGCCCGCGCGGAGCTGATGGACCGGCTCAATCTCGGCCACGCCAGCGCGCTCGTCCTGACGATGGACGATCCGGTGCTCACCGTCCGGGTGACGAAGAAGGTTCGGGGCTGGTGCCCCGGCCTCACCATCGTCGCCCGGGCCCGCGACGCGGCCCACGCCGCCGAGCTCTACAAGGCCGGCGCTTCCGACGCGGTCCCCGAGACGCTCGAATCCTCGCTCCAGCTTTCGGAGGCGGTCCTCGTCGACCTGGGGATCGCCATGGGCCCCGTGATCGCCTCGATCCACGAGAAGCGCGCACAGCTTCGCCGGGAGATCATGGAGGAGGGCGAGCTTAGCGAGGCACCTGCGCTCAAGCCGACCCGCCGCCTGCGCGACGCCCGGCCCTAACCCGCTCCCCCTCTCCCTACCCTCTCCCCGGCGGGGAGAGGGGAAATGGCTACGCCCCGCGCCAGCGCCAGAGGAGCAAGGGCTTCGCCATGACCATGCCGGCGAGGAAGCCGCCGATATGGGCGGCGATGGCGATCGGGGTCCCCATCGTTCCGAGCGCATAGCCGATCAGGAGCTGCAGAACGACCCAGCCCGCCGCTACCCACAAGGCGTTGAGCAGCGTCGCGGCGGCGGGCGAGGCGATGCGCACGCGGTTTCGGCCGAACAGCATCGCATAGGCGCCGACCACCGCCGAGATCGCCCCGCTCGCCCCGATCATCGTCACCAGGCTGCTCGGCCCCGCCGCATATTCCGCGCCGGCCGCGACATAGGCCCCGACGACGTAGACGACGGCGAGCGGCCTCGTGCCGAGCACCCCCTCCACCGCCCGCCCGCAGTAGAGCAGGACGATGAGGTTGAAGAGCAGGTGAAGCAGGTTGGCATGGATCAGGGTTGCGGAGAGCGGCGTGAGAAGCAGCGACAGCGCGTCCGGCCAGGACTGGGCCTGGCCGACCCGGGCCGGGACGAAGCCGCCCCACAAGGCCACCCACTGGAGCGCCCCGAGCAGCGCCACCAGCAGCCACGCTGCGGCGGTGACGAAGGCGATCGCCACTGTCGCCGGGGCGCGCTGCCAGCTTTCGGGGGGCCTCATCCTCGCCTTTCGGCCCGCCGCGAAGGCGGGCGGTTCAGATGAATTCAAGCTTCTCGATCGAATAATAGCGGTCCCCGGACGGGGTCGAGACCTCCACCTCGTCGCCGACCGAGCGGCCGATCAGCGCCCGGCCGAGCGGCGAATTGTAGGAGATCCGGCCCATCCTGGCATCCGCCTCGGTCTGGCCGACGATCTGGTACTTCACCGGATTGTCGTTCTCGTCGACGAGGTGGACGGTCGCTCCGAACACGATCTTGTCGCCGGACAGGGTGGTGGGATCGATCACCATCGCCCGGCTCAGCCGGTCGTCTATGTCGGCGATCTGCGCCTCGACCTGGCCTTGGCGCTCCTTGGCGGCATGATATTCGGCATTCTCGGAAAGATCGCCGTGGCCGCGCGCAACCTCGATGGCCTCGATGATCGAGGGGCGCTCGACCATCTTCAGGTGGCGCACTTCCGTCTGGAGCTTCTCATAGCCTTCGGCCAGCATCGGCATCTTGTCGACGGTCGCCATTCTTAAAGCCTTTCACTGGAACTCGAACGGGGGAAACTCGAACGGGCGGCGCTCTCGCAAGCCGCCGCCTCTGAATGAAACCGCCCCTAAGGGACTCTGGTTATCGGAAAGTCACGCTCTGGAGGCGGAATAATAGTCCTGGAGGGAGCGAACTTCAAGGCTGTGCTCGCGCTGGGCGGCGATCGCACGGGTGACGGCGACGCTCGACGCCGCCGTCGTGAAGTAGGGAACCTTGGACATCAGCGCCGAGGCCCGGATCGACGACGAGTCCTTGTGGCTCTGCCAGCCTTCGGTCGTATTGAAGATGATATGGACGTCGCCGTCCTTGATCCGGTCGACGATATGGGGACGGCCCTGCGCTACCTTGTTGACCGTCTCCACGGCAATCCCTTCGCCGGCGAGATAATCGGCCGTTCCGGTGGTCGCGACGACGGCGAAGCCGAGCTCGCGCATCGCCCGGACCGCTGGCGCGATGATCGGTTTGTCGCTGTCCTTGACCGAGACGAACAGGGTCCCCTCGGCCGGGAGGGTGAGCCCGGCGCCGATCTGAGCCTTGAGGAACGCTTTTGCAAAATCGCTATCGATTCCCATGACTTCGCCGGTGGACTTCATCTCCGGCGAAAGGACGGGATCGACGCCCGGGAAGCGCGCGAAGGGGAAGACCGCCTCCTTGACCGCAATGTGCGGAATGTCGCGATGGATCGGCAGGAAGCGGACCAATTTCTCTCCGGCCATGACCCGCGCGGCGATCTTGGCGATCGGCGTCCCGATCGCCTTGGCGACGAACGGGACGGTCCGGCTCGCCCTCGGATTGACCTCGATCAGATAGACGAGCCCGTCCTTGACCGCGAACTGGACGTTCATCAGGCCGACGACGCCCAGCGCGAGCGCGAGCGCGCGCGCCTGGCGCTCGATCTCGGCGATAACCTCGCCGCCAAGGCTGTAGGGCGGAAGCGAGCAGGCGCTGTCGCCGCTATGCACGCCCGCCTCCTCGATATGCTGCATCACTCCGGCGATGACGACGTCGCGGCCGTCCGAAATGGCGTCGACGTCGACCTCTATGGCGTCGCGCAGATATTGATCGATCAGCACCGGACTGTCGCCGGAGACCTGGACCGCAGTGACGATGTAGTCTTCGAGCTGGGCCGGACCGTCGACGATCTCCATCGCCCGCCCGCCGAGCACGTAGGACGGCCGGGTGAGGACCGGATAGCCGATCCGCTCCGCGACCTTGATCGCTTCCTCGCGCGAGCGGGCGATGCCGTTCTCCGGCTGCTTGAGCCCCAGCCGGTGGACCAGCCCGGCGAACCGTTCCCGGTCCTCCGCGAGGTCGATCGCGTCGGGCGACGTCCCGAGGATGGGGATCCCGGCTTTCTCCAGGGCGGCCGCCAGCTTGAGCGGAGTCTGCCCGCCGAACTGGACGATCACGCCGGCCAGTTCGCCCCGGCTCTTCTCGACGTGGAGGATTTCTAGCACGTCCTCGGCGGTCAGAGGCTCGAAATAGAGGCGGTCGGAGGTGTCGTAGTCGGTCGACACCGTCTCCGGGTTGCAATTGACCATGATCGTCTCGAAGCCGGCCTCGGCCAGCGCGTAGGCGGCATGGACGCAGCAATAATCGAACTCGATCCCCTGCCCGATCCGGTTCGGCCCGCCGCCCAGGATGACGACCTTGCGCCGGTCCGAAACCTGGCTCTCGTCTTCCGGCTCTCCGAAGCTCGGCGCCTCGTAGGTCGAGTACATGTAGGGCGTCTTGGCCTCGAACTCGGCGGCGCAGGTGTCGATCCGCTTGAACACCGGGCGGACCCCGAGCTTGTGACGAAGCGCCCTCACCTCCTCTTCGGTGGTCGCGCCGATCATCGCCTTGACGGCGTCGTGGAGCAGGCCGTGGCTTCGCGCCCGCGTCTTGACCCCGGTGCCGCGGATCCCCGCCGAGCGCAGCGCGAGCTCGGCGAGCCGGCGGTCGGAAAAGCCCATCGCCTTCAGCCGGCGAAGCCCGGCGGCGTCGTTGGGAAGCCCGTCCCGCTCGACCCCCCGCTCCGCCTCGACGATCTCCTCGATCCGCTCGAGGAACCACGGGTCGTAATGGGTGATGGCGTGGATCTCGGCGACCGAGAAGCCCTCGCGCATCGCCTGTGCGGCGACCAGCAGCCGGTCCGGAGAGGGCCGTGCGAGCGCCGCCTCGATCTCGACCCGCGGAGCGCCGTAAAGCTCGCGCACCCCGTCGAGGCCGATGAGGCCGATCTCCAGGCTTCTCAACGCCTTCTGGAGGCTTTCGTGGAACGAGCGGCCGATCGCCATCGCCTCGCCGACCGACTTCATCGCGGTCGACAGCAGAGCCTCGGCCCCCTTGAACTTCTCGAAGGCGAAGCGCGGGATCTTGGTGACGACATAGTCGATGGTCGGCTCGAAGCTGGCCGGAGTGACGCCGGTAATGTCGTTCTGGATCTCGTCCAATGTGTAGCCGACGGCGAGCTTGGCGGCGACCTTGGCGATCGGGAAGCCGGTCGCCTTCGACGCCAGCGCCGAGGAGCGGCTGACCCGCGGGTTCATCTCGATGACGACGAGCCGACCGTCCTTCGGATTCACCGCGAACTGGACATTGGAACCGCCCGTCTCGACACCGATTTCGCGCAGGCAAGCAATGCTCGCATTGCGCATGATCTGATATTCCTTGTCGGTCAGCGTCAAAGCCGGGGCGACGGTGATCGAGTCTCCGGTGTGGATCCCCATCGGATCGACATTCTCGATGGAGCAGACGATGATCGCATTGTCCGCGCGGTCGCGGACCACCTCCATCTCATATTCCTTCCAGCCGAGCACCGATTCCTCGATCAGCACCTCGTCCGTCGGGCTGGCGTCGAGTCCGCCGGTGACGATCTCGACGAATTCCTCGCGATTGTAAGCGATCCCGCCGCCGGTGCCGCCCAAAGTGAAGCTCGGCCGGATGATCGCCGGAAGGCCGGTCGTGTCGAGGGCGCGCATCGCCTCGTCGAGGCTGTGGGCGATGGCCGAGCGCGGGCTTTCGAGCCCGATCTTCGCCATGGCGTCGCGGAATTTCAGCCGGTCCTCGGCCTTCTCGATCGCCTCGGCGTCGGCGCCGATCATCTTGACGCCATATTTCTCCAGCGTGCCGTCCTTGAACAGCGCCAGGGCGGTGTTGAGCGCGGTCTGCCCGCCCATCGTCGGGAGAACCGCGTCGGGCCGCTCCTTCTCGATGATCCTGGCGACATATTCGGGCGTGATCGGCTCGACATAGGTGGCGTCGGCGAGCTCCGGATCGGTCATGATCGTCGCCGGGTTCGAATTCACGAGGACGATCCGGTACCCCTCGGCGCGAAGCGTCTTGGCCGCCTGGGTCCCCGAATAATCGAACTCCGCCGCCTGGCCGATGACGATCGGGCCGGCGCCGATGATGAGGATGGAGGAGATGTCAGTTCGCTTGGGCATCGGTTTTAATTGACTCTCATGATCGGAGTTCGCAATTTCCGATATATTATACGGCAGCGCCGAGCCCCCTCACCCCAGCCCTCTCCCCGCCTGGGAGAGCGAGTGAACGACCGGCGCCGCCCCAAACCCCTCTCCCCAGCGGGGAGAGGGTTGGGTGAGGGGGTACTGAGTTGGGAAGCAAGCGCCTGACGCCGATCGCCCGCAAGCTCCGCGCCGACCAGACCGAAGCCGAAGCCCGCCTCTGGCACCACCTCCGCGCCCGCCGTCTCGAAGGCGAGAAATTCGTGCGCCAGCTCCAGATCGACCGCTACCTCGCCGACTTCGCCTGCCGAACCGCCCGGCTTGCGCTTGAGCTGGACGGCGGCCAGCACCAGGCTGAGCGGGACGCGGCACGGACCGAAATCATCGAGCGATACGGCTACCGCGTTGTGCGCTTCTGGAACGACGAGGTCCTCGGCGACACGGACAGCGTCCTCGAAGCGATCCGCCAGGAGCTCCTCTTCGCGCGCGACCGAAGTGAATAGCCTCGAAGGCAGAGCCCCCTCACCCCAGCCCTCTCCCCGCCGGGGAGAGGGAGCAATAGCCCTCTCCCCCTGGGGGAGAGGGTTGGGTGAGGGGGTTCTGAGGTGGAAGCTATTCACTCCGGCACCCGATCGACGCCGGCGATATAGGCGAGGTGAAGCCCGTGCCGCTTCGACCATTTCGCAACGCACTTTCGCTGAGCCGCGGAAGCGTCGGGGCTAAGCAGGAACAAAAGCCGCGGCTCCTCCTCCTCCTGAAGCACCTCCCCCTGCGCCAGCCCGCACTTGTTGCCGAGGGCGGAGAGCTCCGTCTCCGGATAGAGCCGGGCCGCCGGGGTGGCGCAGGCGGAGAGGCCGATTGCGGCGCCGGTCAGCAGGGCGGTCGTCTTGCCGGACATCAGCGGGTGGCCATCACGCCGTGGGCGCGCAAGTCGTTGTAGATGCAATTTCCCTTAGGCCCCCGGTCGGGATCCTCGCCGGGCACGTAGGCCGCCCAACCGGCACCCGCCTCCGCCGGCTCGAACCCCGGCAAGCCGCACCGTCCGGCGGCGGCGACGATGTCCTCCCGCGACGCCCAGCGGCCTGCTTCCTCGTCGCCGACGAAGCAGCCCGTTAGCGCTGCGGAGAGGCCGGCGATCAGCATCGGCCTCACCGCAGCCGCTCGACGAACTTGCCGAACAGATAGGCGCTGTCCTGCGGTCCCGGGCTTGCCTCGGGATGGTATTGCACGCTGAAGGCCGGCCGGTCGGTCAGCTCCAACCCGCACAGGCTTCCGTCGAACAGGGAGATGTGGGTCGCCCGCGCATTGGCCGGAAGGCTTTCCGTCTCGACCGCGAAGCCGTGGTTCATGCTGGTGATCTCGACCTTGCCGTCGGAAAGGCGCTGGACCGGGTGGTTGGCGCCCCGGTGGCCCTGGTGCATCTTGACGGTGCGGGCCCCGACGGCGAGGCCGAGCAGCTGGTGGCCGAGGCAGATCCCGAACAAAGGCTTGCCGGTCTCGAGCAGCTGCCGGATCACCGGCACGGCATATTCGCCCGTCGCGGCCGGGTCGCCCGGGCCGTTGGAGAGGAACAGGCCGTCGGGCTCGTGCGCCATCACCTCCTCGAAGGTGGCGGTGGCGGGAAGGACGGTCACCCGGGCGCCGGCGTCGGCGAGATTGCGGAAGATGTTGCGCTTCGAGCCGTAGTCGATGGCGACGACGTGAGGGAGGTTGTCCTGCCCCGACGCGGTGCTGCGCCCCTCGACTTCGCTCGGGACGAACCGAGCGTGGCTGCCTGCATTCTCGCGGCTTTCGTGGCCCTCCCCCACCCCGTTCGTCCCGAGCGAAGTCGAGGGGCGCGCCTCCGCCTCCGGTCCCGGGACCTCCTCATAGCCCTGCCCAAGCCGCCACAAGCCGCCGCTCCACCGGTACATCTGGCGGCATGACACCTCTTTCGCGAGGTCCATTCCCTCCAGTCCCGGCCAGGCGCGGGCCCGCTCGATCAGCGCCTCGACGTCGAACTTGCCGTCGGCCCGATGCGCGATCACGCCGTTCGGCGCTCCCCGCTCGCGGATCCGGCGGGTCAGCGCCCGCGTATCGACCCCGGACAAACCGATCCGGCCGTTGGCGCGCATCCAGGCGTCGAAGGTCTGGACCGCGCGGAAATTGGAGGGATCGGTCACGTCCTGACGGACGATCGCGCCCAGCGCCCAGGGATTGTCCGCCTCGACGTCCTCGTAATTGGCGCCCACGTTGCCGATGTGCGGAAAGGTGAAGGTGAGGATCTGGCTTGCATAGGAGGGATCGGTCATCACCTCCTGGTAGCCGGTCATCGCGGTGTTGAAGACGACCTCGCCCACCGCCTCGCCTTCCGCCCCGAAGCCGCGCCCCCACACCAGGGTCCCGTCGGCGAGCGCCAACAGACCCGTCGCCCCGTTCGGCGCAGGCATGGGCTTGGCGTCGGCCATGGCGGCGGGCACTCCTTCGAGAAAATGGCGATGTCGCTAAGCGACGACGGCTAGGGGGCGGGCTGGGCAGCGTCAATCTATTAAAATTTCCGGGTCCCCGCTATCCTCGCCGCTTCCCTTTTCGACAGCGGGCTCCAGACTATGATTCGCGACGACATCAAGGCCGCCCTCGTCACGGCGATGAAAAGCGGCGACAAGGCGCGCACCGGCACCATCCGCCTCGTCCAGTCGGCGATCAAGAATCGCGACATCGAGCTTCGCACCGCCTCCGCACCCGCCGACGACGACGCGACGGTGACCGAGGTGCTCCAGAAGATGATCAAGCAGCGGCGCGAATCGATCGCCCTCTACGAGCAAGGCGGCCGCGCCGAGCTCGTCGAGCAGGAGCGGTCGGAGGTGGCGGTGATCGAGGGGTTTCTCCCCGCTCAGATGAGCGAGGAGGAGACCAACGCCGCGATCGACGCCATCGTCGGCGAGACCGGCGCAAGCTCGGTCAAGGACATGGGCCGGGTAATGGCCGTCCTCAAGGAACGCCACGCCGGCAAGCTCGACATGTCGAAGGCGAGCGGGCTGGTGAAGGCGCGGTTGGGGTAGATTTCGGAGCAGAGGAAGCTGGGCGATCGGGGACTCGTTCGTCCCGAGCGAAGTCGAGGGGCGCGGCACGGTGTCATTGCAGTTCTGGGTCTACATCCTGCGCTGCCGTGACGGGTCCTATTATACCGGCCACACGGACGACCTCGAGAAGCGGATGTGGGAACACCATGAAGGCAAGGCCGCGGATTGGACGCGCCGGCGGCGACTGGTCGAGCTCGTCTGGTGCGACTGGGCGGGAAGCCGCTACGAAGCCCTGGCCTTCGAACGCCGTGTGAAGAACTGGTCCGCGGCAAAGAAGGAAGCATTCATCGCCGGCGACTGGGCCCGTGTAGGCTATTTTGCAAAACCGCCTCACGAGCGCCCCTCGACTTCGCTCGGGACGAACGAGTCTGCGGGCGCGCACGGAGACGAGGCGGGAGCCGGCCCCTCGACTTCGCTCGGGACGAACGGGACTATGGACCTGCACCAAACAAAGTCGGGCAGCGAACCCACTCCGTTCGTCCCGAGCGAAGTCGAGGGGCGCAACCTCCAGGGTGGGGGCAACAAACCTGACCCGTTCGTCCCGAGCGAAGTCGAGGGGCGCAGCCTCCAGGGTGGGGGCAACAAACCTGACTCGTTCGTCTTGAGCGAAGTCGAGGGGCGCAACCTCCAGAGTGGGGGCAACAAACCTGACCCGTTCGCCCCGAGCGAAGTCGAGGGGCGCAACCTCCAGAGTGGGGGCAACAAACCTGACCCGTTCGTCCCGAGCGAAGTCGAGGGGCGCAGCCTCCAGGGTGGGGGCAACAAACCTGACCCGTTCGTCCCGAGCGAAGTCGAGGGGCGCACCGCCGGCGCACGTGCAATCGTGGCCCCCACCCCCTCCCGCTTGCGGGAGCGGAGTAATTGACCCTCTCCCCCGCCTTTCTCGACGAGCTTCGCGCCCGGACCGCGCTGTCCACGCTCGTCGGCCGAACGCTGAAGCTCCAGAAAGCCGGGAACGAGTGGAAGGCCTGCTGTCCGTTCCACAACGAAAAGTCGCCGAGCTTCTACGTCAACGACGACAAGGGCTTCTATCACTGCTTCGGCTGCTCCGCCCATGGCGACGCGATACGCTGGCTTACCGACAATCGGGGCTTGCCGTTCATGGACGCCGTGAAGGAGCTTGCCGACGCCGCGGGAATGGAAGTGCCGGCCGCCGACCCGCGCGCCCAGCAGAAGGCGGAGCAGGCCGCCGGCCTCTACGAGGTGATGGAGGCGGCGCAGCGGTGGTTCGAGGACCAGCTGGCCGGCCTCGACGGCTCCGAAGCCCGCGCCTACCTCGAAAAGCGCGGCATTTCCGACTCCACCCGCCGCCGCTTCGGCTTCGGCTTCGCCCCCGACGGACGGGGCCGGCTCCGCACGGCGCTCAAGGCGTTCGGCAATGCTCCGCTGGTCGAAGCGGGCCTGCTCATCGCCCCGGAGGGCGAGCGCGAGCCCTATGACCGATTCCGAGGCCGGCTGACCTTCCCGATCCGCGACCGCCGCGGCCGGGTGATCGCGTTCAGCGCCCGGATCCTCGGGCCCGGCGAGCCGAAATACCTGAACTCCCCCGACACGCCGCTGTTCGACAAGGGGCGGACGCTGTTCAACATCGACAAGGCCGCTCCGGCGAGCCGCGAGACGAAGCGGGTGCTGGTCGTCGAGGGGCAGATGGACGCGATCGCGCTCGCCCAGGCCGGGATCGCCGACGCCGTCGCGCCGCTCGGCACCGCCGTCACCGAGACCCAGCTCGGACTGTTGTGGCGGCTCTCCCCTTCCCCCATCCTCTGCTTCGACGGCGATTCGGCGGGGCAGAAGGCGGCGATCCGCGCCGCGATCCGGGCGCTGCCCCAGATCGGCCCCGACCGTTCGCTCGCCTTCATCACCCTTCCGCCCGGCCAGGACCCCGACGATCTCGTCAGGAGCGGCGGCCGCGAGGCGATCGAGGCCCTGCTCGACGCCCGTGAGCCGCTGGTCGAAAGGCTCTGGCGGCACGAGGCCGAGGCGGAGCCGCTCGCCACGCCCGAAGCCCGGGCGGGCCTTCGCCGCCGGCTCCTCGACCACGTCTCGTCGATCCAGGACCCGGACGTTCGCGACCAATATCGCTTCGAGCTGATGAAGCGCTTCGAGGCGCTGACCCGACCGGCCGCCCCGCAGCGGGCGCCATGGCGGCCGGGAGCACCGGGAGACCGTCGGGGGAGCCGCTTCGCCCCGCCGCGCCCGGCCTCCGCGAGCGCGAAGGCGATCGGCGCGGGCGGCCTCGGCGCCCACACCGCCCGCGCGGTGCTCGCCGGCCTGCTCCACCATCCCGACCTGATCGCCGCCCATGCCGAGGCGATTGCCGGCCTTCCGATGCCGGACGACGCGTGCCGCCGCCTTCGCGACGCGCTGCTCGATGCCGCACTCCTCCACGGCGCGCTTGATCCCGAGCGCCTTGTTACCATATTGCAGACCGCTGGCGTCGCCGCTCTTGCCGAGGGGCTGCGCCGGACACGCGGAATGGCTTTCTCCTTCACCCGCCGTGATGCCGAGCCGGAACGGGCTTCTCGCGATCTCGTTCTGGCTATCGACACACTGGCGGCGCAACCCGGACTCCTCGCCGCCCTCGATGCGGCGACCGACCGGCTGATGGAGACGGGGGACGAAGCCGCCTTCGAGGAGCAGCAGCGGCTCCGGGCGGCGCGCGACGAGGCGGAGAAGCAGCTTGCGGCGCTGATCGAAGGCGGCGCGGGGTAGTTAGGAAAAAGACTTTAAATGGCGAAGACACCGAATGGGGGCGATGGCGAGGACAAGCAGGAGGGCGGCGATGCGCCTCTGCTCGACCTCAACGAGGCCTCGGTCAAGAAGCTGGTCGCTCGTGCGAAGAAGCGCGGCTACGTCACCTATGACGAGCTGAACGACGCCCTTCCCCAGGACCAGATGTCCACCGACCAGATCGAGGACATCATGTCCTCGCTGAACGAGCTCGGCATCAACGTGGTCGAAAATGAGGAAGCCGACGAGGACGAGGACGGCAACGCCGCCGAGTCCGAGGTCGACGCCAGCGCCGAGGATGCCGAAGGTACCGAGAACGAGCGCTTCATCGTCGAGAAGAAGAAGGAAACGGTCGACCGCACCGACGATCCGGTGCGCATGTACCTGCGCGAGATGGGCGCAGTCGAATTGCTCTCCCGCGAAGGCGAGATCGCCATCGCCAAGCGGATCGAGGCCGGCCGCGACACGATGATCTGGGGACTTTGCGAGTCGCCCATCACGTTCAACGCGATCATCGACTGGTCGAGCGCCTTGAACGAAGGCCGAATGCAGCTTCGCGAGATCCTCGATCTCGACGCCATGCTCTCCAAGGGCCCGACCCCCGAGCAGGTGGCGAGCGCCGAGGAAGGCGACGAGCCCGAGATCAGCGAGAAGACCGCCGGCCCCTCCTTCAAGGAAGAGGAGGAGGTCGAGGAGGCCCCCGTCGCCGAGGAGGATGACGAGGAGGACGGCCTGGTCGAGCGCCGCGCCCGCCCCCAGTTCGAAGAGGAGGACGAGGACAATACCCTCTCCCTCGCCCAGATGGAGGAAACCCTGAAGCCGCAGGCGCTCGAGCGCTTCGCGACGATCACCGACCTCTACAAGAAGTTCGCCAAGCTGCAGGGCTCGCGGATGGAGTCGATGAGCGGCGGCCGCGAATTCTCCAAGGGCGACGAGAAGAAGTATCAGGACCTTCGCGAGCAATTGACCGCCGAGGTCGAGAGCGTCCAGTTCCACAACGCCAAGATCGAATATCTCGTCGACCAGCTCTACAGCTACAACCGCCGGCTGACCGCTCTGGGCGGCCAGATGCTTCGCCTCGCCGAGCGCCACAAGGTGCCGCGCCGCGCCTTTCTCGAATCCTATATGGGCCACGAGCTCGACGAGGGCTGGGCCGAGCGGGTCTGCGGCACCGACAAGAAATGGAACGCCTTCTGCAGCCAGGAAGGCCCCGCCATCGAGCGCATTCGCGGCGAGATCGCCGAGATCGCCAGCTCGACGGGCATGAGCCTCGCCGAGTTCCGCCGGATCGTGAACCAGGTCCAGAAGGGCGAGCGCGAGGCGCGGATCGCCAAGAAAGAAATGGTCGAGGCCAATCTTCGCCTCGTCATCTCGATCGCCAAGAAATACACCAACCGCGGCCTGCAGTTCCTGGACTTGATCCAGGAGGGCAATATCGGCCTGATGAAGGCGGTCGATAAGTTCGAGTACCGCCGCGGCTATAAATTCTCGACCTACGCGACCTGGTGGATCCGCCAGGCGATCACGCGTTCGATCGCCGACCAGGCGCGGACCATCCGGATCCCGGTCCACATGATCGAGACGATCAACAAGCTGGTCCGCACGAGCCGTCAGATCCTCCACGAGATCGGCCGCGAGCCGACCCCCGAAGAACTTGCCGAGCGCCTCTCCATGCCGCTGGAGAAGGTCCGCAAGGTGATGAAGATCGCCAAGGAGCCGATCAGCCTCGAGACGCCGATCGGCGACGAGGAAGACAGCCACCTCGGCGACTTCATCGAGGACAAGAACGCGGTCATCCCGGTGGACGCCGCGATCCAGGCCAACCTCAAGGAAACGGTCACCCGCGTGCTAGCGAGCCTCACCCCCCGCGAGGAACGAGTCCTCCGAATGCGCTTCGGCATCGGCATGAACACCGACCACACGCTCGAGGAAGTCGGCCAGCAGTTCTCGGTCACCCGCGAACGCATCCGCCAGATCGAAGCGAAGGCCTTGCGGAAGCTGAAGCACCCGTCGCGGTCGCGGAAGATGCGCAGCTTCCTCGACCAGTAGCCCGCGCACATCTTATAGCCGCGGTGGCGCCTGCTGAGAGCAACCGGTCTCTAGGTGGCGACCATTGTTGGCGGCGCTCTCCATTACGCGTAGGTAGGTCCGCACCGGAACGAGGTGCACATGCATCCGCCCTCCCCATGTTGGTTTGAGAAAGAGCTATGGCAACAGCAGCGAGCGATGCCCTTCCAGAGGTGAGAGCCGAGCAACCGGAGATCAAACCGGAAGGCCTAGATGAGACTAGCGGCGACGGCTGGGGGGATTACCCGCTCGACGCAGTGTTTGTACGCACAGAGCAACGGACTGTCGGCGAAGTCGTAAGTCGGATCGACAAAGGTCGCTATATTCTTGATCCCGATTTCCAGCGAGATTTTGTCTGGCCGAACGCTAAGCAGTCGAAACTCATTGAAAGTTGCGTCATGCGCATCCCGTTACCGGTATTCTACGTTGCTGAGGCGCCCGACGGGAGGATCATCGTCGTAGATGGACTGCAACGGCTCACCACGTTTGCTCGCTTTCTGCGTGGCGACCTGAGGCTTACAGGCTTGGTAAACGGTGAGAACGCAGGATCACACGAGCTTGAGGGAAAGTCTTACGATCGCCTTCCTCTAAACTTGCAGGAACGCGTCTCGGATACGCAGCTTACCATGTATATACTGGACGCAAAAGCACCTGAACGGGCTCGACTCGATATTTTCGAACGGGTCAACAGTGGTGCGGTGCTCACGCGGCAGCAGATGCGCAATGCCCTCTACAACGGGCCAGCGACTCTTTGGCTCAAATCAGCAGCGGAAGGAGTGCCGTTTCGCACGGCCACAGCCGGATCACTGGACAGCAAGACTATGAGAGATCGAGAGGCAATTAATCGCTTCGTCGCCTTTTCTCTCATTGGATGGGCGGACTACACAACCGGTGACATGGACGGCTTCTTAGCAAGAGGCTTGAAGAAACTCGCGGAGTGCAATGATCAGGAGCGTCTTGCTCTCCGGCGCGGGTTCGACGCGGCGATGGCTCTTAGCTATCGGCTCTTCCAGCAGCACGCTTTCCGCAAGTCACTCGCATCGGAGTTCACCGGAGCGCCGCGAAGCATCATCAACATATCATTGTTTGAAGTGAGCGCCGTAGTGTTCGCGCGCTTCGCAGAGACGTTCAAGCTGGAGCACGACGAAACTCTCCGCGGCATCATGATTGATCTCGTAAGAGATGATGTGTTTGCCAAATCTATTACTTACTCCACCAACAGCACACAAGCGGTGCACGAGCGCTTTGGTGCACTTGAGGCGGCCCTGGAGGAATTTCTATGAGCTCGCCGACTCTCCGGGAACTCGTAGTAGAAGATTTTAAGTGTTTCGGGCAGCTGAGCATCCCGCTCGCGTCACTTTCTGTGCTCAGCGGGTATAACGGTGCTGGCAAGTCAACTGCTCTCCAGCCGATCTTGCTACTCGCGCAGGCGGCGCGTCGACGAACTTGGAGTAGCGATCAAGACGGCGGAGACCTACCGCTGAACGGTGAAATCGTCCGACTCGGCTCGGCTGGCGATGTGATCCGTGCGCAGTCATTAGACACCACTGCGCGTTTTGAGCTTGTTGGAGACAACAAGATCCTTGCTTTGAGCGCGACTGGGAAAACGGGAGCCCGAAGCCTCAGTGTCACCAGGCGAGCAGACAGCGATGAGTGGCCCGAACTATCGGAAAAGTTAACGCGATTGGTGCATTTAAGTGCTGTACGCGGAGGTCCGGCCGAAGCCTTTCCGACTCCCGACCGCGTAGCAGGTCAAGCGCCGGATGTTGGAGCAGATGGACGCTTTGCCAGTTACTGGTATCATGAATTAGCGGATGTCGAGATTGAACTGAAACGACGTTGTCCTGACGAGCCCGGAACAACCTTCCGCAAGCAGGTTGACGGATGGCTCAGTCGACTGGCTCCCGGCGCGAATGCCAATGTGCAGGCGCTGCCGGTAGCTTCGATGCTTGCCCTTCAATTTCGCCTTTCCGAAACAGGAGAATGGCGGCGTCCAGCAAACGTTGGCTACGGCCTGACATACTCTTTTCCGATTATCGTTGCGCTGCTTGCAGCCAGGGCGGGCGACATCGTTGTGATCGATAGTCCCGAAGCGCACCTACACCCCCAAGCACAGTCCCGGATGGGTCGCATGCTTGCAACTTTCGCCGCGTGCGGCGTTCAACTGTTCGTCGAGACACACAGCGACCATGTATTGAATGGTATTCGGCTCGCGGTACGGGACGGTGTGCTAGGCGCTCATGAACTCAGCGTTTTATTTTTTGCAGGTAATTCGAAAGACGGCCATAGAGTTGCTACTCCAGCCATAGATCGGGAGGGACGTCTTGATGAATGGCCGGAGGGCTTCTTTGACGAGCATCGGAAAAGCGCTGCGCAACTGGCGCGGCCGACGCGCGCCTGAACATGTCGGAGTACGTATTCAACGCTGCGTCGAATGAGCCGGACGCCACTGATCGTGCTCAGGCAGACGCGCTTGCGGTGACGCTACTGGAGACAATTGCGGAACTCGACGCAAGACTTGGTGGGCCGCGCCGCCCGCTGAAGCTGCCGCAGCACCCGTGGGAGATGGCGGTTGCGAAGGCGGAAGGTGGTGAAGCTATTTCCTTGGGTCAGATCATCAACGAGTTTTACGAATCACGGGACACCCGTGAGTTGGCCACCTTCTTTGACGCGCTTCAGACATACGCACCTGCTGTGGAGCAGTTGGACGACAACTCGGTAGAGGCAATCCTTCGGCTGACCCCCACGGCGCCCGCCGACGGATACCATAGCATCTACGCGGCCGTTGTGGATGCTGGCTTTGACGCGATGCAGTGCGTCGTGACGGGGGGAACCCTGATAAGCTTAGATCGGCCGAAATGGGACTTCGATCACGCTGTATTCGCTTGCGGCGGCGATCTCGCCGACCTGGATCATGCGAGCAAGATCGAGCACGTAGAGCCGATTGTCTGCCGACAGCATCAAGTGGCTCGAAAAGCCGTCAATCGCCAGAACTTTGGCGCCTTTAAGGAAGAAGCATTCCCTTCTCTGTCATGGGGTCAGGATGTCGCGCGGCAGCTAACGGTGTTCCCCTCCGAGTACTTGGGTCTTGCATTCTCCCGCCTTGCAAATTTGGATGACATTGTGCGCAGGTGGCGCGCGACTGGTGCTGCCGAACCCGAGCTAGGCAACCTCGTCTTCAGGAACGAGAGTGAGCTTACGATGGACAACTACGGCTCTGAGCGGCGACACCGCTCCTCTTCCGGGGAAATGAGGAGCTACGAGACGCACGTTTGGATTGATCGTGGGAACCGGATCCATTTCATCTTGGACCCGCAGGCACGGTCTTTGGAAATCGGCTATATCGGACCGCACCTGAGGACATGGACGAACTAAGTACGTTAGCGCACTGTCAACGCCCTCTCCAGTAACCGCCTGATCGCCTCCGACCGCGACGGCTTCGGCGCCGGCTGGCGCTCAATCCACGCGTGCGCGTCTCTCGGCGAAGCCCGCCGTCGTTGCGCGAAGCCGAGCTTCGGCTCGGCGCTTCAGGCGGAGGGGCGTGGTGGCCCATGACCAGCGGGCTGTGCTAGCCGGGGCTTGCGCCGTTCCCGCGCTTCGTCATCCCAGCCTAGAGCCGAGACCCGGGGACGCCGTTGCCGCTCCAGGGGAAGCCGCCGTGTTCATGGATCCCGGCCTACGCCGGGATGACGAGGGGGTGCGTGAGGCGCGGTGGGCGCGCGCCCTCGCCCGCTACGCCCGCGCCGAGGCGGAGGTGGAGGGGTGGCGCATCTCGAGGACGACGATCTCTAAGATCGCGCGCTCGGGCGGCACAATGCGGCGCTGGCGCGGTTGCTTCGGGCGGCGGCGCCCGATCTCGCCGGGGCGGCGCGCAAGCTCGACCTCATCCTTCGCCACCAGGTGTTCGAGCTGACCTTCGGCGAAGCCTCGCTCGCGGCGCTGGCGCGCGACCTGCGCGGCGTTGCCGGCCAGTCGGCGTAATACTCCCTCCCCCTCAATTATCTCGATCGCCCACGCCGGTCGGCGGCGGGCGCTGAGTGGGCGATCCGCCGGAGTGCCTCAGGTTCCTTAGGTGCTTCGGGTGAAACAGCGGCGTTTCCCTTCGCGCGGCGGCCTGCCGGATGGCCGCCGTGCCCGGACAGGCGCCGGTTTCACGCAAAGCACCAAAGGAACCCAAGAGGCCTCGCGCTGCAAAGGGAAAGGGCCTGGACGATGACTCGGGTTCAATCGTCCGCGGGAAGGCAGGCTGGAGCGATTTGATCCTGCTCCGCCTAACCTCCCACACGGGCTTGCCCACCGGCTCGCCGGGTCGACGAAAAGGCGCTATTCTCCGCCTCGCGGGGAGACGATCGATGCCCCGCCGAGGAGAGGATCGATGTCGCACTGGAAATGGGCCGTCGCTTGCAGCCTTGCCGTCGCCGGCTCGCCCGCTTCGGCGCACCCGCCCGCGCGGGACCCGATGGCCGGCGCTCCGGCGGCCGGTCGCGACGCGCGCTACTGCCTTCGGGTGGAGCCCGTCACGGGCACCCTCACCGAGCGCGTGCGGTGCTGGACGCGCGCGCAATGGGACGAACAGGGGGTGGAGGTGGACAAAGCGTGGGCCGAGGACGGAGTAAGCGTCGTCGACTGAAGCGGGCGCTCAAGGACAGGTGAGGAGCGCTGAGAGGCGCGCCCATTCGCGTTCGAGGTGGCGGCGGAAGAGACGCTTCTTCAACCAGGCCATGGCCGGAAACCTGGAGCCGGAGCGAAGGGAGGCGAGCATGATCTCCCGCACCTCATCCTCGCTCCACATCGCCCACTCCCCGGCAATGTCCAAAAGATTGAAGGCGAAGGCGGGCGCGACCTCGTCGTAGAAGATCCGCCACAGCTCCTCCCGGGAATAGCCCGAAGCACTGAGCTCCCGGGCGATCCTGCGCTCCTGGTCCGGCTGAAGCTCGGTATCTAGAAACAAGTCCGAAAGGGCGCTCCACACCGGCATTCGATGTTCGATCTCATTGCTGCCGATCATCGGTGGACACTACGCCCGGCGCGCGAGCGAAGCCAGGTGGAGCTGCGCGGAGAGCGGCGAAGCCATCGAAAGGGCGGCGCGGCGTCGCTGCAGGTTCACGGCGGACGCGGAGGCCGCGGAGGGACCGAAGGGCCTCTGGCTCGGCGGATCGGCGGATCGGCGGATCGGCGGATCGGCGCGAGACGCGCTGGGGCTTGAATCAGTCTTGGGCCATTCCTCTAGCGCTCGGAAATTTCCGCGCGATCGATCACCCGGTTCCCGTCTCCCCGTCTCCGCGCGAAATCCCGGCTCCGGCGGAGAAGCCGAGGCAGGAGAGAGGCGCCACCCTCGTCTTCCCCGATTGGCGAACGAACCTGCTTGCTTATCGCCAAGCTCATATGTTTCAAGCGGAGGGGATTTTGCGGAGCGCGGCGCAGGAATCAGATCGGCCGAGCGGGCGGCGGCGAGATGAAGCTTGAAGCGAGAATGCCCACTTGGTTCGAACTGTGTGTGACCTTAACCTCCGCAGCGCGGGATGCGCCGTTGCTCCGGGACTCTTGGAAGAGTGAGCGGGACGGATAGCCTGTGCTTCCCTCTGCGCGTAACGAAGGATGAGATGACGTTCCCCCGCCCCCGTCCGATCCTCGTCGCAGCTCCCGCCAGGGCGCTCGCCCTCACCTTCGCCGCCCTCCTCGCCTTCGCCGGCACCGCCGCCGCCGAGCCGCCGAAGATCCACAAGCCGCGCCCGGCGCCTGCCGATGCCCGCCCGATGGACCCGCTTCCGCCGGCCGAGCTCGACGACAGCCTGGCGATCGGCGGCGACGACGTGAAGGCGCGCGAGGTCGAGACCCGTTTGAGCGTCGACGTCCGGGTGAACGGCCGGGGCCCCTACCCATTCGTCGTCGACAGCGGCGCCGACACGTCGGTGGTCGGCCTGCGGATCGCCCGCGACCTCGAGCTTCCGCTCGGCACCCCTGCCCTCCTCAACAACATGACCGACCGCAATATCGTCGATCGGGTCAAGGTCGACTCGCTGACCGTCGGCCCGAGCACCACCCACGGACTGGAGCTCCCGGCGCTTCGCGAGGAGGATGTCGGCGGCGCCGGGATGATCGGCATCGACGCCCTTCGCCGCCAGCGGCTGATGCTCGATTTCGAGAAGCGCCTGATCAAGGTCGAGGATGCGGCCGAGCCCTACCGCTCCATCCCCGGCGAAATCGTCGTCGTCGCCCAGCTTCGCCGCGGCCAGCTGATCCTCACCCATGTCCGGATCGGGAGCCAGTCGCTGGATGCGGTGATCGACACCGGCTCGCAGATCACGATCGGCAACATCGCGCTTCGCGACACGCTGCTGCGCCGCCACGCCAAGCTGGAGACGGTCACTGCGATCGGCGTGACCGGCAAGGAGCTGAAGCTTCAGGTCGGGACGATCCCCGAGCTTCGGCTCGGCTCGGTGACCTTGCAGAACGTGCCGATGGCGTTCGCCGACGCGCCGCCCTTCGAGGTGTTCGGCCTCTCCGACCGGCCGGCCCTGCTTCTCGGCACCGACCTGCTCGAGACGTTCCGCCGGGTCTCGCTAGATTTCAAGGCGCGCAAGGTGCGCTTCCAGCTTCGCCGCTGCCGGCAGAGCGTCGCGATCAACATCGTCCCCTCCGCCTCGCTGACCCGCCTTTCCTCGGCTCCCGAAGCCTGCGCGCGCTAGAGCGGCACAAGACTCCGTGCCACCGCGCCTCCTCCGCGGCTGCCACGTTCACCCGCCGATCGCCCCGTGCGACACGCGCTACGCGCCGTAGCGCCAGGAGCGTTCGACGGGATCTAGGTCGCGGCTGCCGTCGCGCCTTAATCGTGGACGAGCTGGCCGTTGACGCAATAGCCGATAAGCTCCGATTGCTCATAGGCGGTGGCGGTGCCCTGCAGCTGGCTCTGCCCGACACCGTAGCAATTGCAGGTGTCATGATAAGAGCCGACCTCGATCGTATAGCTCGAGTCGCTGTAGTAGGTATAAAGATACAGCGGAGAAGTGCCCTGCTGACAAACCTGCGCCGCCGCCGGCACCGGCAAGAGCATCACCAGCGCCGCAACGGAGATCAAGGCGCGCTTCAAGATCGGGTTGTTCATGAGACTTCCCCTTGGTTGAAGAAAACGGATTGTGTTCTTCGATTTACATATACTTTTCTAATGTCGCTCCGGTCCACGCAAGTTGCCCCCGAAATGGAGACCTGTTGCAATTGCACGTGCCCGGCTCGGCTTCGGGCGGGAGCAACCGGCCGGTTCGGACGACGGGACGCCGCGACCCGTCGGCGGGCGCCGGAGCAGCGGAACGGGTTGATCCGTCATACTTTTCGGAGCAATCGGCCGAGAAACGCACCTGTTGGATCGGACCCGAAACTTGAGGCTGAAGACGCTGACCTACACCAGCCGGGCACGGCTCGATTTGTCGGCCGACGACCTTGCCGACATCCGCCATTCGGCGCGGCACCTGAATGCGCTCGACGGGATCACCGGCCTGCTCGTCTTCGACGGAACCCGCTTCCTCCAGATCCTCGAGGGCGCCGAGGAGGCGGTCGACATGCTCGTCGAGCGGCTCCGCGCCGACCCCCGCCACAGCGCCTTCGAAATCCGCGACGAGCGGGTCGTTACCGAGCGTTCGTTCCCCGGTTGGTCGATGGAGCTGGTCAGGGTCAGCGCCGGCTATGTCGAGGCGGGGCCCGAAATCGAGGCGAGGCTTCCCGCCTCGGTCGCCGCGCCGGTCCGCCGCCTCGTCCTCAAGATGGCGGCGGCGATGGCGGGCACGTCGCCGGGCGAGTAAGCGGCGGCGCCGGTAGCGAAGCGTCGCGGGTGCAGGACGAGAGCTTCGGCTTTGCGCCGGCCATTGGCCGGCTCAAGATCCGCCCTGCGCCCGGCTTCGGGGAGAGCAGAACCGCTCCGCGGGACCGGCTTAACAATCGGGTTCCGCATCCCTATGTAAGCGTCTGAAGACGAACGGGATATGGAGCCGAACATGGCCGGCGGCTGGTCGCGAGACGGAGCGGTTCAGGATCAAATCGACGATACGGTGGCCGATGCCGTCATGGCGGCGCGGGCGCGGCTTGCCGCCGCCGTTTCGGCGGAAGGCGAGATCGAGTGCGTCGAATGCGGGGAGGAGATCCCCGAGAAGCGCCGGCTCGCAATGCCCGGCGCCCGCACGTGCGTCGCCTGCCAGTCCGGCCGCGATGCACGCGTGGTCACCGCCGGCTTCAACCGCCGCGGAAGCAAGGACAGCCAGCTTCGCTAGCTAGGCGTCGGGCTCCCGCTCGGTGATCAGGCGCCGCCGCGCCCGCTCGCTCGCCGCGCGCTGGCCCTGGGCGTCGGCGGCGCCTTCGAGCAGCCGCTCGGACGTCTCCAGGGCCGCTTCCGGGCTCAGCCGGACGTCGACCCCGTCGGGCCCGTCCACCTTGACCGAGCCGTCGCGTGCTGCGACCACGCTCGCTTCCTCGTAGATCGGGTCTTCCATGGCGGGAAAACCGCGCCGGGGGCGGACGGGTTCCGTTGCCCCGCGCCCCCGGCAGGCCGAGGCCTACATTTTGTAGGTCGCCCGGGCGTAGAAGTAGCGGCCCGGCACGTCGTAGGTGGTCGGATCGAAATTGTTGAGGCCGCACGAAATGCAGGCCGGCGGCGGTCGGTTGAACAGGTTGTTGACGCCCAAGGCGAAACCGAAGCCGTCAAGCGAGTCGCCGTCCCAGCGCAGCTGAATATCGGTGTAGAGCCGGTGGTGAAGGCGGTTGCCGGGCTCGTCGACTCCGCTGATGTAGCGGCCGGTCAGCGAGGCGCCGAATTCGCGAAGCGACCAGTCGAGCACCGCCGTCGACTTGTATTTGGGGAAGGCCTGGTCGGGACTGCCCTGCTCCGTGCCTTCGCGGCTGATGCTGGTCGTGCCGTTGGTCGCCGGGACGGTGATGTCGTAGTTGAACAGGAAGGTGTTGGTCCAGAACAGGCCGAACTTGCCGGCGCCGGTGTCGCCGGTGCGGAAGTTGACGTTGACGTCGAGCCCGTCCGTCTTGATGCCGGCGATGTTCTGAAGGAGGCCGCGGATCTGCGCCACGGCGCCGGAGGCGGTGCGGGTGATCGCAGCGCAGCTGAACGCGTCGGCGTTGGCGGCGCAGCGGCCGAGCAGGACGTTGGCGTTGATCGCCTGGATCGCGCCCTTGACCTTGATGTTGAAGTAGTTCGCCTCGACCGAGAAGCGCGGAAGGAAGGACGGCCGCCACACCGCGCCCGCCCCCCAGCTCTTCGACGTTTCCGGTTTCAAGGCATTGTTGCCGCCGGTGATGACCGGAAGCTGCGGGTTGGCCTGGACGTAGCTGCCGCTTGCCGGGACTCCGGAGGCTATGCAGTTCTGCCGGACCGCGGCCGGGATCTGGCCGCCGATCGCCGAGCAGGGATCGACGATTTCCTGGTCGAAGCGCGAAGGCGTTCCGAACAGTTCGCCGATCGTTGGCGCGCGGAAGCCTTCCGCCCAGCTCCCTCGCAAGAGCAATTGCTCGACCGGCGCCCAATCGAGTCCCGCCTTGAAGGTCGTGGTCGAGCCCGAGCTCGAATAGTCCGAGTAGCGGGCGGCGCCGGTCGCCTCGAGCCGATGGAAGAAAGGCGTGTCCTTGAGCAGCGGGAGGCGAAGCTCGACATAGGCTTCGTCGACGTTATAGCCGCCCTTCGTCGGAAGCGCGGGAATGTCGGAGCCGAGGCCGGCGGCGACGGTCGGATCCGGGTCGAAGCGACCTTTCTGGTCGCGATGCTCGACCCCGACGGCGACTCCGGCCGACCCGCCGGGAAGTTCGAACAGGTTGCCGCTAAGGTTGGCGCTGACGTCCCACAGATCCTGCTTGCTCCGGTCGCGCTGGGTGAAGGTGATGTAGTCGATCATCGGCTGGGTGATCGAGCCGGCGCCGCCGAAGATGTTGAACGGAACGCACGGCGCCGTGCAGGCGGCGATGGGGCCGAGCGCCCGGGCGACGTTGGCGGCGTTGACGTTGCCGAACACCGTCTGGTTCGCCTTGTTTCGCCCGGCCAGGGCGTTGATGTCCCAAAACCATTCGCCTGCACCGATCTGGAACGAGCCGCTCAGCGTGCCCGAGCCGTACAGCGTATCGACTCGCTGATTGTAGCGGCGCGGGCCGTTCTCGACGAAACGGCGACCGATGAAGGCGTAGTTGCTCGCGTCGAGGGTACCGAACGGGTTGAACGGATTGGAGGCCGAAATGCTGATCGTGTCGAGCAGGTTGCCGTTGCCCGCGTCCGGCCCGACGAACAGCGGCAGCGGCGCCGCCTGGTTCTTCGAATTGCGCCGGTTCCAGACCGCCTTCAGGGCGAGCTGCATGTTCGGGCCCAGCTCCTGGCTGAAATTGGCGAAGGCGCCGTAGCGTTCCAGCGGAGTCTGGATGAAGTTGTAGGGTGCGAAGTTGAACCGGTCCGGCGCGCCGGCGAAGGCACGGTAATCGGCAAGCGTCGGATTGCGCCCGATCACGGGCGCCCGAAGCGTCAGGTCCTGCCCCAGGACGATGAATCGGCCGTTGGGCGTGCCGGAACTGCACGAGGAATCGCAGGCGGTGACTCCGGGTGTCGGGAAGAGCGAGATCGAACGGTCGCCGGAGCTGATCGACTCCTGCCGGACGTAGTTTGCGCCGACGACGAGGCGGGTGCCGCTCTCCTCGCTGCCCAGGCCGTAGCTCGCCTGGTAGTTCTGGCTTGCGCCGTCGCCCTGCCCGAAGATCCCGAGCTGGGCGGAGAGGCGGAGCCCCTTCTGCTGCTTGCGGGTGATGAGGTTGACCACGCCGGAAATGGCGTCCGAGCCGTAAATGGCGGAAGCGCCGTCCTGAAGCACCTCGACCCGGTCGATCATCGCCTCGGGGATGGAGTTGATGTCGGTCGAGCCGGGGACTCCGCTGGCCGAGGCGCCGTTGACGTAGCGAAGCCCGTCGACGAGGACGAGTACGCGCTTGGAGCCGAGATAGCGAAGATCGACCTCGGCCGCTCCGGCACCGACTCCGCCGCCGTCGGGCGGATTGCCGAAATTGCCCGAATTGTTGAACCGGCTGTTGAGCGCTCCGCCCGAGCTCGGCAGGCGCTGGAGAACGTCGGCGACCGAGCTGAGCCCGGTGCGGTCGATATCCGCGCGGTCGACGAAGGTGACCGGCTGGTCCTGGGAGAGCGGGTCGCGGCGGATGCGCGAGCCGGTGACGACGATGTCGGGACCGACGGCGGTGCGTTCCGCCGCGGTCGCCGGCTCCTCGACCGGCTGATCCGGAGCGGTCGTCGAAGGCTGGGCGAAGGCCGCCCCTTCCCCGACCGTCAAAGCGACGGCGAGCGCCATCCCAGCCGTTCCCCAGCGAAAAGTGCGCGCCATCGACCGCATTGAAAATCCCCTTCTTCCACGTTGCCCCGACAGGCGGGGTTTCCTTGCCCGCTTCAAGTATGAACCGGAACGCCGCAGAAATGAACGCACCGCCTTCCCCGCCATCGCGATTTGAGCGCGGTCGTTGCAGTTGCGCGACAGTAGCCGGAGCTTCCCGGCACACGGGCAAGCTGTTCAGGCGAAGGCGAGAAGGCGGGAAGAGCCGGCGCCCGACGCCTTTTTCTTCGTGCAAAGTGCAATGATCATAACGCCTTCGCTGGATTGGCGAAGCTGCGACGCCTTGGACCCTCCGCGCCTTTGCGCCTACGAGTGAACCCTTCGCGCAATCCGATCGGTATTACGCCGGGATCCGGCTGTGCGCGATCCCGGATAGCGCAGTGAAGGCGCGCCGCACCCGAACGGTGGGCCTAGCCACTCCGCTTCGGCTGGCGTAGCGTGGACTAAGGCGGACGAAGCCTTGAGTTTCGAGAGTTTGGGAGCGGGATTGGCGATGGACGGTTCGACGAGCGCGAAGAGCGGGCATATCCGCCTTACATCCCATCCCGGCTCGCGCGGTCCGGTCCGCTTCCCGCTCCATTGGGGAGCCGCCACGGCGGCCGAGCGGGGCCCGGTGGTCGCCACCGTCAATTCGGGGGCGGACCGCAATGCGATCGGCGCCCACGGCGGCTCCTATTCCATCTACCGGGCGCTTGCCATCTCGTCCGGCGCGATGGACCCGCACGCCCGGCCCGACCTGCACGATACGTCGCCCGTGATCGAGATCGGCCCGCACCCGCAATGGGGCGATCCCGCCAAGATCGTTTCGCTCGATCCGTGGGGCCACCGGGTGGCGCAGGATTTCGGCAGATTGATCGATGAAGGGATCGACATCCGTCCCTCGATCGCGATCACCAAGGCGCGGCTGACCCTTCCCGAGGCGCAGGCGGCGATCGCGGCCGGGCGGATCGAGGTGGACGGCGAGATCGTCCACGAGAAAGGCGACATTTCCGTCACCAAGATCGCCATCGACCCGGTGTGGTGGCTGCCCGGGGTCGCGGAGCGGTTCGAGGTCGCCGAGGCGAGCCTTCGCCGCTGCCTGTTCGAGCAGACCGGCGGCATGTACCCGGAGCTCGTCACCCGCAGCGACCTCAAGGTCTTCCTTCCGCCGATCGGGGGGATGACCCTCTACATCTTCGGCGATCCGGCCTTCCTGGGGAACGGCGAGAAGATCCTGACCTGCCGGGTCCATGACGAGTGCAACGGGTCGGACGTCTTCGGATCCGACATCTGCACCTGCCGGCCCTATCTCACCCACGGAATCGAGGAGGCGACGCGCCAGGCCCAGGCCGGCGGAGTGGGCCTCATCGTCTACAACCGCAAGGAAGGCCGGGCGCTCGGCGAGGTGACCAAGTTCCTCGTCTACAATGCGCGCAAGCGCCAGCCCGGCGGCGACCAGGCGGCGACCTATTTCGAGCGCACGGAATGCGTCGCGGGTGTCCAGGACGCGCGCTTCCAGCAGCTCATGCCGGACGTCATCCACTGGCTCGGAATCCGCCGGATCGACCGCTTCGTGTCGATGTCGAACATGAAGTATGACGCGCTCGTCGGCGGCGGAGTCGAGATCGGCGAGCGAGTCCCGATCCCCGCCGAGCTGATCCCGCCCGACGCCAGCGTCGAAATGGAAGCGAAGAAGGCGGCCGGCTACTTCACTCCGGAAGGCGCTCCCACCGAGGAAGCGCTGAGCAAGGTCGTCGGCCGCGACCTGGGGAAGTTCTAGACCGCATGCAAACTGCCGACGCTGCCATAAGCGGGCTGCTCAGCGCCGCTGCCGTCCGCGAGCGCGCTCACGAGATGCTCGATCTCGCTCTGGCCGGCGAGGTCGAGGGGTGGACGGTCGACCTCGATGGGCTCGGCGAGGCCGCCGACCGGACTGCGGCGGTGACCCGCGAGCGCTACCCCGACCTCGCCATTCCCTTCCACGCCCGCTGGCGGCATTTCGTCGCCGGCGAGCCGGCGCTGCGCGAAGGCGATCCGGCCGAACGCGCCCGAGCGGCCTTCGACCTCATCATCCTGTCGGTCCTGCTCGACGCCGGCGCCGGCCCCGACTGGCGTTATTCCGATCCCAAGGGCGGCGGAATCTTCACCCGTTCCGAGGGGCTCGCGGTGGCGAGCCAGAGGCTGTTCGAAAGCGGCGGCTTGAGCGGCGAAGGCGCGGCTCTTGCAAGGCTCGACACGGCGACCCTGGAGCAAGGCTTCCAGGTCGGAGACGGCAATCCCCTCGTCGGTCTCGAGGGCCGAGCCGCCCTGCTTCGCCGTCTTGGAGAGCAGGTGCTCGCTCGGCCGGACCTATTCGCGACCGCGAGCGAGCCGCGCGCCGGCGGCCTCTACGACCTTCTCGCGGCGCGCGCCGCCGGCGGCCCCCTTCCCGCCCCTGCAATCCTTGAGCTGCTGCTCGAGGCGCTGGGTCCGATCTGGTCGGGGCGGCTCACCATCGATGGGCTTCCGCTTGGCGATTGCTGGCGGCACCCGGCGATCCGGCGGAGCGATCCCAGCGACGGGCTGGTGCCGTTGCACAAATTGTCGCAGTGGCTGGCTTATTCGCTGATCGAGCCGCTCGAGGCGACCGGCCTTCGAGTGATGGATATGGACGGGCTGACCGGCCTCGCCGAATATCGCAACGGCGGCCTCTTCGTCGATTGCGGCGTGCTCCGGCTTTCCGACCCGGCGCAGGCGGCAGCCACGCACGACGTGTCGGATCCGCTGATCGTCGCCTGGCGCGCCATGACGGTCGCCCTTCTCGACCTGCTCGCGCCGCTGGTCCGAGAGCGGCTCGGAGTGTCCGCGGCCGAGTTTCCGCTGGCGCGGATGCTCGAGGGCGGCACCTGGGTCGCGGGCCGGCGGATCGCGGCCGAGCGGCGGCCCGGCGGCGGGCCTCCTTTCTCCATCACCAGCGACGGGACGGTTTTTTAGACATGGATGGATTGACGATCGTTTCGCACCCCCTGGTGCAGCACAAGCTCACTTTGCTGCGCAATCGCGACAGCTCGATCCAGCTGTTCCGTACCCTGGTCCGCGAGATCGCGACCCTGCTCTGCTACGAAGTCACCCGGGATCTTCCCACCGAGCAGATCAGCATCGAGACTCCGGTCGCACGCACCGAGGCTCCGACCCTGTCGGGGAAGAAGCTGATCATCGCCCCGATCCTTCGCGCCGGCCTCGCCATGGCGGAGGGCATGCTCGACCTCGTGCCGTCGGCGCGGGTCGCCCATATCGGCCTCTACCGTGAGCCGGTCTCGCTCGAATGCGTCGAATATTATTTCAAGACGCCGGAGGATTGCGGCGAGCGCCTGGTCGTCATCGTCGATCCGATGGTCGCGACGGGCCACACCGCGATCGCCGCGATCGACCGTTTGAAGGAAGCCGGAGTCGTCGAGATGCGCCTGGTCTGCCTGCTCGCGTCGCGCCCGGGCGCCGAGGCCGTCCGGGCGGCCCACCCCGACGTTCCGATCTGGGCGGCTGCGATGGACGAGACCTTGAACGACCATGGCTACATCGTCCCGGGGCTGGGCGATGCCGGAGACCGGACCTACGGGACCAGGTGATCACCTTCCGTCATTGCGAGGAGCGATAGCGACGCTCGCAACGACGGAAGAACTTAAAGCGCGCCCGGCGCCGGAAGCGCGAGATAGGCGAGCCGGCGCACTTCCCGCCTTCCGCGCACCACCGTGTCGAGGATCAGCCCGACCGAGAAGCTGATGAAGGCAACGATCATCAGACCGGTGACGAGGATCGCGGTCGGGAAGCGCGGCACCGTGTGGGTTCGAAGGAAGGTGACGACGAGCGGCTCGGCGAGAACGACCGCGATCAGGGCGAGAATGCCGGCGATGCCGCCGTAGAACAGCACCGGCCGCTCGATCCGGAAGAGGTGGAGGATGGTGCGGGCGATCCGGAAGCCGTCGCGGTAGGTCGAGAGCTTCGAATGCGACCCTTCGGGCCGGGCGCCGTAGGCGGTCACCACCTCGGCGACCGGCATTGCGAGCTCGAGCGCGTGGACGCTGATCTCCGTCTCCGTCTCGAACCCGCGCGAAAGCGCCGGGAAGGATTTGACGAAGCGACGCGAGAAGACCCGGTAGCCGGAGAAGATGTCGGTGAACGTCCGCCCGAACAGGCTTGCGAGGAGGCCGGTGAACAGCTGGTTGCCGAGCCGGTGGCCGCGGCGATAGGCCTGCTCGACCTCGGAATTGCGCGCTCCGACGACCATGTCGAGCTGCTCCTCGACCAAGCGGCGGACCAGCTCGGGCGCGGCGGCGGCATCGTAGGTCGCATCGCCGTCGGCCATGACGTAGACGTCCGCTTCGACGTCGGCGAACATCCGCCGGACGACGTTGCCCTTGCCCTGCATCCGCTCCGATCGGACGATCGCGCCCGCCGCGGCGGCCACCTCGCGGGTGCGGTCGGCGCTGTTATTGTCGTAGACGTAGAGGGCGGCCTCCGGCAGCGCGGCGCGAAAGCCCGCCACCGTCTGCGCGATCGCCGCCTCCTCGTTGTAGCACGGAAGGAGGACCGCGACGCGAAGCGCGCCCATAGCCTGATCTGCAGCAGTCACTTCAAACCCCCCAACCCGTTCGTCCCGAGCGTAGTCGAGGGGCGCTGGCACGGACTCATCACGAGCGCCCCTCGACTTCGCTCGGGACGAACGGACTTGGCGAATGCCCCCTATTCGTCAGCCTTGCTCTTCTTAGCCGCAGGCTTCTTCTTCGGGGAAGCGGCTTTCTCCTCGGCAGGCGCTTCGGCGGCGACCTCGGCCGGAGCGTCGGACTTCTTCGCCTTGGCCTTCTTCGGCTTGTCCTCTCCGGCCGGCGCCCCGGCCGGCGCCTCGGCGACGGCCTCGGACGGAGCCTCGGCCTTCTTCTTGCCGGCGGCCTTCTTCGCCTTGGGCTTGGCGCCGTGGTCGTGGCCATGGTCGTGATCGTGGTCGCAATCGGGACCGTGGACGTGCCCGCCTTCGATGCCGTCGATCGACTCGATCTCGGCCTGGAGCGCCTCACGGCTCACCGTCCGGTCGCTGACCTCGGCCTTGGAGAAGAGGAAGTCGACGACCTTGTCCTCGAACAAAGGCGCGCGCAGCTGGGCGGCGGCCATCGGCTCCTGGCGGATATACTGGACGAACTTCTCGCGGTCCTCGGGGCGATATTGCTGCGCCGCCTGCATGATCAGCTGGTTCATTTCCTGGTCGCTGACCGTCACGCCGTTGCGCTGGCCGACTTCGGAGAGCAGCAGGCCGAGGCGAACGCGCCGCTCGGCGATCTTGCGATAATCCTCGCGCTCCGCCTCCATCTCGGCGCGCGCCGCGTCCGGATCGGCCTCGTGGGTCGCTTCATGCTCGAGCTGCTGCCAGATCTGGCCGAACTCCGCCTCGACCATGGAAGGCGGAACGTCGAAATCGTGGCTCGCGGCGAGCTGGTCGAGCAGCTTGCGCTTCATGTGCGTGCGGGTCAGCCCGTTCAGCTCCTGCTCGACCTGGCCCTTGAGCAGCCCGCGAAGCTGCGCCAGATCCTCGAGCCCGAGCGACTGGGCGAAGCTGTCGTCGATCGACGCTTCCTTGGCGACCTGGACCTCGCCCACGGTCACCTCGAACACGGCGTCCCGGCCCTTCAGATAGGCGACCGGATAATCTTCGGGGAAGGTCACCGTCACCGTCCGCTGGTCGTTCGCCTTGGCGCCGACCAGCTGGTCCTCGAAACCCGGAATCAACCGGCCCGAGCCGAGCTCGATCCGCATCGAATCGCCCTTGCCGCCCTCGAACGTCTCCCCGTCGACCTTGCCCTCATAGTCGATGACGAGGAGGTCGCCGATCTCCGCCGCCCGAGCCTTGTCGGCGGGCTCGAAGCTCTTCTGGTTGCCGGCAAGGCGGGCGACCTGCTCGTCGATCTCCGCATCGGTCGGCTCGGCGGTCAGCCGCTCAAGCTTCAGCCCTTCGATCTTCGGCTCGGGCACGTCCGGCAGAGTCTCGAGCTCGACCTTGACCACCGCGTCCTGGCCGGGGCCGCCTTCCTCGAGCTCGACCTGCGGCTGCATCGCCGGGCGAAGCCGCTGCTCGGCGAGGAGCTGCTGGACGCCGTCCTGGACGGCGCTGTTCAGGGCCTCCTGCTCGATGGCCGGGCCGTGCATCTTGCGCACCAGATTGGCGGGAACCTTGCCGGGGCGGAAGCCGGGCATGCGGATCTGCGGCGCGACCCGCTTGAGCTCGCCGTCGACTCGCGCGGCGATGTCCTTGGAGGGGATGGTGATCCGGTAGGCGCGCTTCAGGCCCTCGTTCAACGTCTCGACAGTCTGCATGGCTTTGGGCTTCTTACCTTGTCTCGGGAAATCCAGCGTCGGCGGCAGGCTCGGGCGGAGCGCGACAGGCCTGGTGCGGGCGAAGGGACTCGAACCCCCACATCTTGCGATACTGGAACCTAAATCCAGCGCGTCTACCAGTTCCGCCACGCCCGCCGGGCCGCCGGTCGGGGGCGATATAGCAGGGTGTGCGCAGGGGGCAAGGCTGGCGTCGGGCCGCGGTCAGAACGTGCATGGTCGCGTCGGCCTCCAAGGCGACGCGGCCGAACCGTTTCACCCAAAGCACCGACGGGACCAAGAACACCAAAGGCCGCGGAGCGGCACTTACGACCGGGCCCGCCGCCCGACAGCGGGCAGGGCCGCGTTCGGGGCCGCGGCGCCTTTTGTCTCCTTTGGTGCTTTGGGTGAAAAGCGGCCGACGGGAGAGCTGAAGCGATCCTCCTCTTAGCGCCCGATACCCACCTGCGGCGGTTAACCCAACGAAGGAGATGGCTCTAAACTAAAGCAAATAAAGGTTATTTCGCCTGCGCCGGCAACCAACATAGATTAAGCGCGTTCAATGGGGGTCGCCGGGCAGTTTTTGAGGGCCCCGGACGATGGGAGCCTCCTTACCGGCGCCCGCCTGCACGCGTCAGCGAATAGAGATGAACATGCGAGCGCTCATCATCGAGCCACAGGTTTTTACGTCCTTCGTTATCGAGGACGCGCTTCGAGACGCAGGCTACACGTCCATCGACCTGGTGCGGACCGAGGATGAGGCGATCGCCTCGGCCGACGCCAATCCCCCCGACCTCGTGACGGCCGCGGTCGAGCTCGAGTCCGGCAACGGCATTCGCGCCACACAGTCGATCCGCTCGCGCCACGACACGGCGGTGCTGTTCATCACGCAGCGTCCGGGCGAGGTCTCGGCCGAGGAGACGGACCCGGTGATGGTGAGGAAGCCGTTCCTCGCCGAACAGCTTCCGCCGGCGATCGCCGAGGCCGAGCTTCGCCGGCCGGGCGGGCGGCGCTAAGCTCCCGGAACGTTCAGCTCCCTCGCCGCTTTAGAACCAGTCAAGCGCAGGGAGGGACCAATGCTTTACCGCCGGCTCGGCTCGAGCGATCTCGAAGTCTCCGAAATCTCTTTGGGCTCGTGGCTTACCTTCGGAGTCGGAGTCGAGGCGGAGCGGGCGCGGGCGGTGGTCGAGAAGAGCTTCGAACTCGGCATCAACTTCATCGACACGGCCAACGTCTATGGTCGGGGCGCGGCCGAGGAATTCCTCGGCGAGGTGCTGAAGGACCGGGCGCGCGATTCCTACGTTCTCGCGACCAAGGTCTATTTCCCGATGAGCGCAACCGACCGCGGCCTGTCTCGCGCGCAGATCGAGAAGCAGCTCGACGCTTCGCTGAAGCGGCTTCGCACCGATTATGTCGACCTCTACCAATGTCACCGCTACGACGAGGACACGCCGCTGGAGGAGACGATGGCGGCGCTGACCGCCGCCGTCAGCTCCGGCAAAGCGCGCTATATCGGCTTCTCCGAGTGGCCTGCGGACAGGATCCGGGCGGCGCTCGACATAGCGGGCGTGGAGAAGTTCGTCTCGAGCCAGCCGCAATATTCGATGCTCTGGCGCCAGCCCGAGCAGGACGTCATCCCGCTTTGCGCCGCAAACGGCATATCGCAGATCGTCTGGTCGCCCTTGGCGCAGGGCGTGCTGACCGGCAAATATGCGCCCGGAGCCCCGCCGCCGGCGGGGAGCCGCGCGACCAGCGACGAGATGGGCGGCTTCATCGGTTGGCTGATGCGCGACGAAACGCTGGTCGCCGTCCAGAGGCTCGCTCCGCTCGCCGCCGAGGCCGGCCTTAGTCCTGCGCAGTTCGCCTTGGCCTGGGTGCTTCGCGAGCCCAACGTCGCTTCCGCCATCGTCGGCGCCTCGCGGCCGGAGCAGCTCGCCGAGAACGCCGCCGCCTCCGGCGCGAAAGTGGATCCGGCGCTGTTCGCCCAGGCCGAGGAAATCCTCCTGCAAATCTGACTTTGCGGGGGCTCAGCCGGCTAGGCGCGCGCTCTCGGCGATACGCTCGAACTCCGGCAGGGCGGCATCGTAATAATGCATTCGCGCCGCGTCGAAGAGCGCGAGGTAGAAGCGCCCCGCGACGATGGCGCCCACCGCCCGTCCCCGCCTGCGGACCTCGTCGCCGCCGAGATAGTCGAAGTCGAACTGGAAGCCGGGGCGGCCGAGGAAGGTTCGCGGAGCAAGGCCGGTCATCGCGAACTCGCTGGCCCCGCCGCGCACCCGATAGAAGGTCTCGATCATCGCGGCCATGTCCTGCGGCGCCATGTCGGCGCTGAAATTCGGCACCTTGCGGTCCGCCTTGCTGCGTTGGCGCACGATCCTCTTGCCGTTCTCGAGCCCGGCGATGAAGGTCAGGCTGTCGAGCAGCGGACCGTTCAGGGTCCAGTCCTCCTCTTTCGCGATGTCGGCGCCGGCGCGCGGGGCGCGGTTCCAGCGCTGGCCCGGGCTCACCGTCATCGCGCCGTGGACGACCGTCCGCGGGCCGGGCTCGACCATCGAGTAAGAGAGGCCCAGTCCGCCGGCGCAGCCGCCGAGGAGGAGCGCCGCGGCGGCGAAAGCGGGAAGGATGCGGATCATTGCGGCCTCTCTTGTCAGGACGCGCTCTGCCGCACCATCGGTGCATCGGGCGCGTCGGGGGCGAGTTCGAGATAACGGCGCAGCGCCGCTTGGCCCTCCTCCCGCCGGCCCTGGCGGAGGAGCGCGTAGCCGTGCGCGCGCCACGCCTGGGGCGGAGCGTCGGGGAAGAGGATTGCGGCGGCATAGCTGCGGGCGGCGAGCGCGGCATCGCCTGCCTCGCCGCGCAGGCGCCAGACCTCCCCTTCGTAATAGCGTAGCAGGCCGTTCCAGCCGTCCGCCGCGAGGTTGCGGATTACGTAGAGGCTTGCGCCCGGGTCGTTCAGCTTCACCTGGTCGTCGAGGAAAGCGGCACGGTGGGCGCCGATCGCCGTCAGATAGCGGTCGCGGCCGCGGTCGCGGCTGGCCGGCGTCATGACTTCGCGGGCGGAGGCGCGAAGGTCGGTCATCCGCTCCTCCGGCGCGGGGTGGGTGGCGAGAAGCGAATAGCCGCGGCGTGGGCGCTTGCGGCGCATCGCGGCGCTCGCCTCCGTCTCCGCGATCAGGCTCTGCCAGGTTTCGGGCATGGCGGCGGGATCGTAGCCCGCCTCGGCGATCTGCTTGACGCCCATCGCATCCGCCTCCGCCTCGAGCTCGCGGCTGTAGGAGAAGAGGGAGAGGATCGCCCCCATTTGGGCGAGCTGGACGAGGTCTCCGGCGTAGAAGCCCCCGGCGACTCCGCCGACGCCGGCGCCCATGGCGAGGAAGTTCAACGCATCGGTCTTGCGCTTCATGTCGCGCCAGGCGCGGACCTGGTGGCGAAGCAGGAAATGCCCTGCCTCGTGGCCGATCACCCCGGCGAGCTGCGCCTCGTCGCGCATCCGGAGCAGGAGGCCCGAAAAGACGACCATGAAGCCGGTCGGCGCCATGAAGGCGTTGAACTCCGGGATGTGGGCCAAATAGACGCGCAGGTCCTTCGCGGCGGGGCCGCCGACCCGTTCGGCGATCCCGCCCAGGTAGCGGGCGAGGTCCGGGTCGCGGATGAGCAGGTTCGACCCGGCAATCTCCTCCTCGACCCGGCGATATTGCTGCCACATCCCCGCCTCGTCCTTGTCGACGGGGCGGTAGCCGGGGGTGACGACGGCGCGCAGCGACCCGGGCGCGATCCGGGCGCCAGCGCTTCCGGTAAGGCCGGCGCAGCAGGCGCAGCCGAGGCCGCCGAGCATCGCCCGGCGGGTGAGCGGAAGATTTGAAACAGTCACTAGTGACTGTCCCCGATCCGGGCACGGACGTTTCGGCCGGCTTTCATCCGCCCGAGCAGCCGCTCGACCATTTGCGCCGCGCCTTCGGGCGTGCGGATGTCGCCGAAGCCGACCCCGGGGGCGAGGCTCTGGGTCTGGAGGACGTTGAACCAGACGACGTCGCCGGTGTGGAGGTCGACCAGAGAGGCGTAAGCGGACTGGCCGCCGCCGCCCTGCGGCGCGCAGAAGCCGATGATGCAGCCGGCGAGGCCGATCACCTGAAGCGCCACCCGGCCGGTCGAGGCGAAGCTGTCCTCGGCGTGGAGGAACAGCGCATAGTCCATTCCGGTCGCCTTGCCGAACTTCACCGCGTCCTCGCCCAGCGTCCAGTCGAGCCCCTGGCGGCGCTTGGTCGGAAGGGTCGCGCCGAGATATTTGTGGTAGGCGATCGACTGGCCGACCGCCTGGTGGAGCCGCTCGAGATCGGCCACCGTCTCGTCGCTGATCCCCGCTATCTCGTCGCGCCGCTCGAGGATTCGGGTACGGCCGCCGCGGCCCGCCTGCTCGGCGGCGAGCGCCTTCAGGAGATTGGAACGCGCCTGCTCGGTCCAGTCCGCCCGCGGCTCGACGAGCCCCCCGGCGGTGACGGACCCGACCGACACGTCGGGCCGCATGACCAGCAGGCTGTAATCCCCCTGCGGCGGAGCGAATTCGACGTCCGCCATCTGCCGGGTCTGGACGCATCCTGCAAGGACGAGCGAAGCGGCGGCGGCGGCGAGAAGCGCGGATCGGGCCATGCCGTAACTCCATGGAGGGCCTCGCGAAAACGCCTCGGCCCGGCGCCCGTTCCGGCAGCGGAAGGATGGGCGGGTGTAAGGGCCATTGCCGCCCTCGCCTCTCCAGCCGTCACCCTGAACTTGTTTCAGGGTCCAGTTCTCCAGCCGCGAGGCGGTTCGACGCTGGATGCTGAAACAAGTTCAGCATGACGGCTTTGGGGCTAAGCGCGTTCAGCCGCGGTTCGGAAGCGGCGGCGTAGCGAGAGTCACCGCGCCACCCTTGCGCAATTGACAAACGGGAGACGGGCGAGCAGCCTGAGCGTGATGAAGCCGATGAGCGCCTTCGCTGCCCTTGGCACCGCCTGCACCGCGGCTTCGCTTTATTATTACCCTGGCCATTACCGGACGGGACCTTAGGCGCGACTTCAAGACAAGCGACTTCAGCCACCCCGTCCGGACCTTCCGGGCGGGGTTTTTCACATCCGGAGAGAAACATGTTCAAGCACTTCACCGAGGCGGCGCCGGCCGCGGACTGGACCATTCCCCAGAACTGGGAGCATTTCACCGCCGAGGAGCACCGGGTGTGGGACCTGCTCTTCGCGCGCCAGCAGGCGCGGCTGGCGGGGCGTGCCGTCCGCGCCTTCGAGGAAGGGCTCGGGATCCTTCGCCTGTCGCGCCCCGGCATCCCCAATTTCGACGAGCTCAACGCCCGGCTGTTCGAGCGCACCGGCTGGACCGTCGTCGCCGTCCCCGGCCTGGTCCCCGACGATGTCTTCTTCCGTCATCTGAGCCGGCGCCAGTTTCCGGCCGGCAACTTCATCCGCTCCGCCGCTCAGCTCGACTATCTGGAGGAGCCGGACGTCTTCCATGACGTCTTCGGCCATGTTCCGATGCTCGCCGACCACCGGGTCGCCGACCTTCTCCAGGCGCTCGGCGAGCACGGCCTCGCCGCGCTCGCTTCCGGAAACCTCCACCGCCTGTCGCGGCTCTACTGGTACACGATCGAATTCGGCCTCGCCCGCGAGGACGGAGCGCTAAAGATCTACGGCGCCGGCCTCGCCTCGAGCTTCGGCGAGGCGGGCTTCGCGCTGGACGATCTGGCGCCTTGGCGACGGCCGTTCGAGCTTCGCCAAGTGCTTCGCACCCGCTACCGCTCCGACGCCTTCCAGCCGGGCTATTTCGTCATCGACGGCTTCGAGGGGCTTCTCCGCACGCTCGAGAGCATCGATCTGGACGGGCTCTACGAGGAACTCGACGGGATGGCGGAAATCGAGCCGTGAGCGAGACCGCCGCCGCTGCGAAGGCCGGGAAAAATGGGGACAGTTTACATTTTCTGCCGCAGCCTTCGGCACAGCGCCATCCTCTCGCCAAAAATGTAAACTGTCACCATTTTTCGTTCACACCGGCGTCGGCCGCTCCTCCGCCCCCTCGGTGCCGAAGACTCGGCGATAGCGCTCGACTTCGGCGGCGGGGCCGGTGGCCTTGGAGGGATTGTCTCTCAGCTTGACCGCCGGGTGGCCGTTGGCGGCGGCAAGCTTGCAGACGAGCGAGAGCGGCTTGAGCGAAGTGCCGTCGGCCGGGTCGCAGCCGATGAAGTCGTTGGTGAACATCGTCCCCCAGCCGAAGCCGACCCGCACCCGGCCGTGGAAACGGGCGTGGACGGCGGCGATGTCGCTTCCGTTCGGCTCCGCGCCGGGCAGAGCGACATCCATCCCGTCGGAAAAGACGATCAGCTTCTCGCGCGGGTCGAGCGACCGCCCTTCCCAGAAGCGGATCAGCTCCTCGCCCGCCGCGATCGGGTCCTTCGAATCCGGCCTGGCGCCGGTCCAGTTCGACACCCATTGCGGCGCCCGCTCGAGGAACTGGGTCGTCCCGTAGGTGTCGGGGAGGAAGACCAGAAGCTCGCCGCGATAGCTGTTCTGCCACTGGAGCAGGACCTTGTACTGACTCTCGCGAAGGCATTCGTCGTCGTCCGGCGGGCACAAGGCGGCGAGCGCCATCGGAAGCTCGTGGGCGTTGGTGCCCTTGGCCTCCAGCCCGTGCTTCATCGCCAGAAGCGCATTGGACGTGCCGGTGAACCCCTCGCCCAGCACCTCTCCCGCGGTGAGCACGCAATGCTCCTGCCACAGGAAGCCGTGGCGGCGGCGGGTGCCGAAATCGGTGAGGTTGAGGCCGTCGAGCTGCTTGAGCCGCTCGAGCTTGGCGTAGAGCTTCACCTTGGCGCGGGCGTAGAGGATGTCGAGCCGGCTTTTGCCCATGGTGGCGAGGACGGCGCGGTTGCGAAGCTCGTTGACGATGGCGAGGACCGGGATTTCCCAGAAGGTCCCCTCGCACCACCGACCCTCGGTCTCGAAGCGGATCTGGCCGGTCTCGGGGTCGGCGGAGAGCTCGTAATCGGGAAGCCGCAGCCGGCGCAGGAAGTCGATGAAGGTCGGCGTGAAGATGCCCTGCTGGCCGTAGAAGGTCTGGCCGCGAAGCCAGATCAGCTCGTTGGCGGCGAAGCGCAGCGAGCGGACATGATCGAGCTGCTCGCGAAGCTCGCCGAGGTCGATCAGGTCGGCGAGGCGGACCGAGCCGGTGCGGTTGGCCAGGGCGAAGCGGGCATGGTCGTGGAAATGCTTCTCATGGATCATCTGCGCCATGAGGAACTTGTAGAAATCGGTGTCCATCAGCGAGCGGACGATCGGGTCCATCGGGAAGCTATGGTCGAAAGCGCGGCGGGCGAAGTCCATCCGTCCCTAAAGCGCCGGGCGCGGCGAAGGATGCACGGGCCCGACATCGTCGTCCCAGCGCAGGCTGGGACCCCGGCGGGTGAAGAACGTTGCGCCTTTCGCCCCCTGGGGCCCCAGCCTTCGCTGGGGCGACGGGCAGACTAGGCCGCTTCGTCCAGCCTAGGCTGGCCGCGATGGAAAAGGCCGGTGCCGGTCATGCCGGTATCGGCGAGGGCGACGGCGGTGCCGCAAAAGCCGCACTCGGCCGAGAGCCGGCCGACATACCAGTGGGTCCGGCCGCAGCCCGGGCAGCGGTTCGCCTCGCCGGGATGGTAAAGCATCTGGAAGCCGCGGCGGGCGGGGTCATGGGCGAAAGTGCGGCGGGCGTCTACCAGGCTCAACATCGTCTTGCTCGTTTCGTCTCTCTTCACGCCGCGGCGGTTGCTGCGACGAACCGTGTTATTACGTCGATGAGTTGAACGCTCGCTGAACGTTGCGGTTCCGCAATTTCCAAGGTTGAGGTTCGTTCGTGCCGTGATTGCTGCCGCTCGGCGAAGGGCGCGTTGACACGGGCGGCTCCGCCGCCGACACCGGCGCCATGACCCTTCGCCTCTATCTCCACCCCTTCTCCTCTTACTGCCAGAAGGTGCTGATCGCGCTCTACGAGCGGGAAGTTCCGTTCGAGCCGGTCGAGGTGAACCTCGGCGACCCGGAGCAGCGCGCTGCCCTGGCGGCACTGTGGCCGGTCGCGAAATTCCCCGTGCTCCGCGACGAGGCGCGCGGCGCGACGGTGCCGGAATCGACCCTGATCGTGGAGTATCTCGATCGCGTTCATCCCGGTCCTCCGCCGCTCGTCCCGGCCGATCCCGACGTGGCGCTGGAGGTTCGGATCCTCGATCGTTTCATCGACAATTATCTGCACACGCCGATGCAGAAGATCGTCGCCGACAATTTCCGCCCGCAGGAAAGCCGCGACACCTTCGGCGTCGACGAGGCGAAGCGCCAGGTGACGATCGCTTACGACATCCTCGAGGAGCGCCTGGCGGCGAACGGCGGCCCCTGGGCGGCGGGCGAAGCCTTCACCCTCGCCGACTGCTCGGCCGCCCCGCCCCTCTTCTACGCCGGAATGATCGTCCCGTTCGACGACCGGCCGACTCTGAGCGCCTATTTCCAGCGCCTGCGCGCGCGCCCCTCTTTCGCTCGAGCGGTCGACGAGGCGCGGCCGTATCGCGGCTGGTTCCCGCCAGGATGGCGCGAGGGATGGGACTAAGGCCGATCTGAGGGCCCTGCACCACGCGTCGTTACAGCCGCAGCCCCTTTGGTGGCTTTGGTCCCTTTGGTGCTTTGGGTGAAACGGGGATTTGGCGGCCGCGCCGGCGCGGGCTTTCCGATCGCGGCGTCCGGCCCGACGGCCCTTGTTTCACGCAAAGCACCAAAGGAATCAAAGGGGCGGGCGCGGCGCAGTCGCCGGTACTTTTCGATTGCGCCGCGCTTTTGGTGAGCGACTTCGTCGCTCCAAGGGGCCTAACCGAGCGCCTTCTTCAGGAGCTCGTTGACCACGGCCGGATTGGCCTTGCCCTGCATGGCCTTCATCGTCTGGCCGACGAAGAAGCCGAACAGCTTGTCCTTACCGCCGCGATAGTCCGCGACCTTGTCGGCGTTGGCAGCCATCACCTCGGCGATGACCTTTTCGATCGCGCCGGTGTCGCTGGTCTGCTTCAGCCCCCGTTCCTCGACGATCTTCTCGGCATCGTCTCCGGTCTCCAGCATGATCTCGAAGACCTGCTTGGCCAGCGTTCCGGAGAGGGTGCCGTCGGCGGTGAGACGGAGCAGGCCGGCGGCCTGGGCGGCGGAGACGGGGCTGTCCTCGATCGTCCGGCCGAGGCGGTTGAGGGCGCCGAACAGGTCGCTCGTCACCCAGTTCGAGGCGCGCTGGGCGTGCGCGTCGCCGAGCGCGGCGAGCAGATCCTCGAACCAGCGGGCGGTCGTGACGTCGGACGTGAGGACGGCGGCATTGTAAGGCGCAAGGCCGAGCGCCTGCTCGTAGCGGCGGCGCTTGGCGTCGGGCAATTCGGGAAGCGACGCGCGGCAATCGGCGAGGAAATCGTCCGACAGCTCCACGGGCAAGAGATCGGGATCGGGGAAGTAGCGATAATCGTGCGCTTCCTCCTTGGAGCGAAGCGAGCGGGTCTCCGCTTTGTCCGGGTCCCACAGGCGGGTCTCCTGGACGATCGATCCGCCCGCTTCGAGCACGTCGACCTGACGGTTTGCCTCATGCTCGATGGCGGCCATGATGAAGCGGACCGAGTTGACGTTCTTGGTCTCGGTGCGGGTTCCAAGCGGACCGCCGGGTCGGCGCACGGAGACGTTGACGTCGGCGCGCATCGAGCCCTGCTCCATGTTGCCGTCGCACGAGCCGACGTAGCGAAGGATCGCGCGAAGCTTGCGGATATAGGCGCCGGCTTCGTCGGGGCTCGTCATGTCGGGCTTGGAGACGATCTCCATCAGGGCCACGCCGGAGCGGTTGAGATCGACGTAGGACATGGACGGATGCTGGTCGTGCATCAGCTTGCCGGCGTCCTGCTCGAGGTGGATTCGCTCGATGCCGATCCGCTTGGCCGAGGCCTCGTCCTTGTCGTCGGTGAGGATCTCGATCTCGCCCTCGCCGACGATCGGATGGTAGAGCTGGCTGATCTGGTAGCCCTGCGGAAGGTCCGCGTAGAAGTAGTTCTTGCGGTCGAAGCGCGACCAGGGATTGATCTGGGCCTCGAGCGCCATTCCGGTGCGTACAGCCTGGCGGATGCACTCGGCATTGGGCACCGGCAGCATTCCGGGCATGGCCGCGTCGACCAGGCTGACCTGGGTGTTGGGCTCGGCGCCGAACTGCGTCGAGGCGCCGGAGAAGAGCTTGGCGGCCGACGTCACCTGGGCGTGGACCTCGAGGCCGATCACCACCTCCCATTCGCCGGTGGCGCCGTGGATTCGGTAGGGGCTCACAAGGCGGTCTCCGTTCGGTGGGCGGTCTCCGTTCGGTGGGCGGTCTCCGTTCGGTGGGCGGTCTCCGTTCGGCGGGCGCTCGGCCGGGGCTCGGCTTTGCGCGCCGCGACGGCGGACTGCGCCGCATAGGCGATGACCTCGTAGGCGAGGAAGCCGAGGAGGAAGAGCGGGACGACCCGGAGCCAGCCGAGGCTGCCGGGAGCGATCGCCCCTCGCGACCAAAGCCAGGCGAAGAAGGCCGCGACGACCAGCGCGGAGGCGCTTCGGATGGCGAAGCGCAGGCTCACCACCAGGCCTCGGCACGGGCGGTGAAGCCGGCGCGCTCCTCCAGCGCGAGGCCGGCGTTCAGGACCGACTGCTCGTCGAGCGCGCGGCCGACGAGCTGGAGGCCGAGCGGCAGGCCCTCGGCGTTGAGCCCGGCCGGCACCGACATGGCCGGAAGGCCGGCGAGGCTGGCGGGAACGGCGAAGACGTCGTTCAGGTACATGGCGATCGGGTCGTTCGACTTCTCGCCCAGCGCGAAGGCGGCGGACGGCGCCGTCGGAGTGAGGATCAGGTCGCAGCTTTCCCACACCCGCTCGAAGTCGCGGGCGATCAGCGCCCTCACCTTCTGGGCGCGGTTGAAATAGGCGTCGTAGAAGCCGGCCGAGAGGACGTAGGTGCCGATCATGATCCGGCGCTTGACCTCGGCGCCGAAGCCGGCCGCGCGGGTCGCCTCGTACATGTCGGTAAGGTTCGAGCCCTGCGGCGCCTCGCGAAGGCCGTAGCGAACGCCGTCGTAGCGGGCGAGGTTGGACGAGGCCTCAGCCGGGGCGATGATGTAATAGGTCGGAAGCGCGTATCGGGTGTGCGGGAGCGAGACGTCGACGATCTCGGCACCGGCGTCGCGCATGCACGCGATGCCCTTCTCCCAAACCTCGTCGATCTCCGCTGGGACTCCGTCGATCCGATATTCCTTCGGGATCCCGATCCGCTTGCCGCGAATGTCGCCGGAAAGGTCCGACTCCCAATTCGGCACCGGAAGGTCGAGCGAGGTCGAGTCCTTGGGGTCGAAGCCGGCCATCGCTTCGAGCATGATCGCGCAGTCGCGGACGTCGCGCGCCATCGGCCCGGCCTGGTCGAGGCTCGAGGCGAAGGCGACCATGCCCCAGCGCGAGCAGCGGCCGTAGGTCGGCTTGATGCCGGTGATCCCGACGAAGGCGGCGGGCTGCCGGATCGAGCCGCCGGTGTCGGTTCCGGTCACGCCCGGAGCGAGCCGGGCCGCGACCGCGGAAGCCGAGCCGCCGGAGCTTCCGCCCGGCGTAAGCGGCGCGTTGCCGCCGTCGCCGCGCCGCCAGGGCGAGAGGACCGGGCCCCAGGCGCTGGTCTCGTTCGACGAGCCCATCGCGAACTCGTCCATGTTCAATTTGCCGAGCATCCCCGCTCCGGCGGCGAGGAGATTGCCCGAAACGGTGGATTCGTAGGGAGGCGTGAAGCCTTCGAGTATCCGGCTTCCCGCGGTAGTCGCGACGCCTTCGGTGGCGAACAGGTCCTTGATGCCGAGCGGCACGCCCGACAGCGGCTTGAGCGATCCGGAGACGCGGGCCGAATCGGCCGCGTCGGCCGCGGCGAGCGCGCGCTCCGGGGTCTCGACGGTAAAGGCGTTGAGCGCCCTCCCCTTCTCGACCGACGTGTTGAACGCCTCGGCTACCTCTCGGGCGGAGAAGGCGCCGTCGCGAACGCCGTCACGGATCGCGGCGACTCCGAGGTCGGTGAGGTTGGTGGTCATACCGTCATCCCAGGAGGGACCCCATCGAAGTGGTACTTCGATGGGAACCCGAAGGCTGGGATCCCAGCGGGTGAAAAGCGCCGGCGTTCTTCACCCCCTGGGGCCCCAGCCTTCGCTGGGGCGACGGGAATGCGCGCCGCGACGCATGGGGCGGCCGTCACTCGATCACCTTCGGGACCGCGAAGAAGCCGTGCTCCGCGGCGGGCGCGTTGGCGAGGACCCGGTCGCGGATCCCGCCGTCGGTGACCACGTCCTCGCGCAGCCGCAGCGCGTTGGGAATGACCGCGGTCATCGGCTCGACGCCCTCCACGTCCACTTCCTGGAGCTGCTCGACCCAGCCGAGGATGTTGTTGAGCTCGGGCGCGAGGGCGCGCACCTCCTCGTCGCTCACCGCGATGCGGGCGAGTCGGGCGATGTGGCGGACAGTGGACTCGTCGACGGACATATCGGGCGCCGCTAGCATTCGTGCTGCGACGCATCAAGAACGCTGCAGGCGCCCGGCGCCGCACCGCTTGCATCGCCGCCTGCCATGCGCTTTTGCAGCGCGACTAAGTTTCGAAAGGAAGTGAATGCTCGCGCGGCGTTTTCTGTGGCTGGTTGCGGGCCTCACCGTCCTCGTCGTGCTCGGCGGGATCGTCTACGCCTTGTTCTCGCAGCAGCTGATGAAGATCGCCCTCGTGCCGACGGCGAAGTTCCAGGACGCCGCCGCGGCGCCCGCCTCGGCCTATGCCGACAAGAGTCTGTGGATCGCCCGTCCCGACCTCGGCGGGAACCCGTCGCTATGGACTCCGCCCGGGGTTGCCGGCGCCGGCACCGCCGCCGGCCCCGTGCAGGCCGAAGTCTTCTTCATCCATCCCACCTCCTATCTAGAGCGGTCGCGCTGGAACGCGCCGTTCGACGACAAGGATTCGCAGTGGCGGGCGCGGCTGTTCGTCCAGAGCCAGGCGAGCGCCTTCAACGGCGTCGGCGAGGTGTGGGCGCCGAAATACCGCCAGGCGACCTTCGGCGCCTTCTTGACCTCGAAGGCCGAGGCCGGCCGGGCGCTCGACCTCGCCTATCGCGACGTCCTTTCCGCCTTCGACTATTTCCTCGCCCATATTCCGAAGGACCGGCCGATAATTCTCGCCGGGCACAGCCAGGGAAGCCTCCACCTCACCCGCCTCCTGACCGACCGGATCGCCGGACGGCCGGAAGCCAGGCGAGTCGTCGCCGCCTATGTGATCGGCTGGCCGGTCTCGATCACCGCCGATCTACCCCGGCTCGGCCTCCCCGCCTGCGCCTCGGCGGACCAGTCGGGCTGCATACTCTCCTGGCAGAGCTTCGCGGAGCCGGCCGATCCGAAGATGGTCACCGATCTCTACGACGGCTCGACCGGGCTCACCGGGGCGCCGCGCGGCGGATCGCCGATGCTGTGCGTCAACCCGCTTACCGGAACGCAGGGCGCCGATGCTCCGGCGAGCGCCAATCTCGGCACGCTGATCCCGAACGAGGACCTGACCCAGGGACGGCTGCAGGCGCCCGGAGTGGCGGCGCGCTGCGACGTGCGCGGCTTTCTCCTGCTCGGCACCGGCGCTCCGGCGCTCGGCCCCTACGTTCTGCCAGGCAACAATTACCACGTCTTCGACTATGCCTTGTTCTGGGCGAACGTGCGCGCCGACGTCGCCCGGCGGCTGGCGGCGTGGAAGACAAGGCAGGCGCGGTGATCACCGCTTCCGCCGCGGAATTCCGCGACGCTTTGCCGATGGGCGGGCGGCTGCTCGGACTCGACGTCGGCACCAAGACGATCGGCCTCGCCTTGTGCGACTCCGGCTGGACGATCGCCACTCCGGCCGAGCTGATCCGCCGGGGCAAGTTCACCGCCGACATGGAGCGCCTGCGCGCACTGGCAGGAGCGCAGGCGGTGAAGGGCCTGGTCGTCGGCCTTCCGCTCAACCTCGACGCAAGCGACAGTCCGCGCACCCAGTCGGTCCGCGCCTTCGCCCGAAACCTCGCCCCGCTCGGCCTGCCCTTGCTGCTCTGGGACGAGCGCTGGTCGACCCAGGCGGTGACCCGAACCCTTCTCGAAGCCGATGCCAGCCGCGCGCGCCGAGCCGAACTCATCGACAAGATGGCCGCCGCCTACATCCTCCAGGGCGCGATCGACGCTCTGACCATGGGCTGAAGCCGCGGGCGAACGGGGACAGTAACTATTTTATTTCCAGAATTGGTTACTGTCCCCTATTTTTTCAGCGTTTTCCGTTGACCTTCGGCCTCCCGCGCGGCAGCCTCGCGACCGTGCCGCGCGCCGCCCGCCTTGTCCTGCCGGGGATACCCCATCACGTCGTGCAGCGTGGAACGCGCCGGCAGCCGACCTTCTTCGGAAGCGGCGATTACCGGCTTTACCTGAAACTCCTTCGCTTCTGGTGCCAAAAGGCCGGGACGGCGGTCTGGGGCTGGTGCCTGATGCCCAATCACGTTCACTTGATCCTCGTCCCCGCCGCCGAGGACGGGCTTCGCGCCGCCGTCGCCGAGACTCACCGGCGCTACACCTGGCTGGTGAACCGCCGCGAAGGCTGGCAAGGCCATCTCTGGCAGGATCGCTTCGCCTCCTTCGCGATGGACGAGCGGCACCTCGTCGCCTGCGCCCGCTATGTTGAGCTCAACCCGGTCCGCGCCGGCCTTGCCGAGCGGCCGCAGGACTGGCCCTGGTCGAGTGCCAGGGCCCACCTCGGGCTTGGCGGCGACGGCCTCACGGACACCTCTGCGCTGGGAAAGTGGATCGACGACTGGGCCGCCTTCCTCGATTCGGGAGGAGCGGAGGACGAACGGGAGCGGATCCGCGCTCATGTCCGAAGCGGCCGCCCGCTCGGCTGCGACGCCTTCCTCGCCGACGCCGAGGCTATCGCCGGTCGGCCGCTACGTGTGAGGCCGCGCGGACGTGCGTTCAAATCGGAGCCGCCGCCAAATGGGGACAGTAACTATTTGTCCGTGCCCCCCTTGGTCACCGCGGTCAAACCGGACAAATAGTTACTGTCCCCATCTCCAGGCGCCGCAGCGGTTGAGGCGGAGCGGCCGGGCCGGTAGACCGGCGGGCGATGGCCTACGTCTTTCCCCACCGCCACCTGCTCGGAATCGACGCGCTCTCGGCCGAAGACATCGTCTACCTGCTCGACGAGGCGGAGCCGTGGGTGGAGTTCAACCGGCGGGCGCGCAAGGCGGACGGGCGGCTGGCGGGCCTCACCCAGTTCAACGTCTTCTTCGAGAACAGCACCCGGACGCTCTTCTCGTTCGAGGTGGCGGGCAAGAGGCTCGGCGCGGAGGTGGCGAACTTCCACACCGCCGGATCGAGCGTCCACAAGGGCGAGACGCTGATCGACACGGCCCACACGCTCGATGCGATGCGGCCGGGAGTGATGGTGATCCGCCATTCGGAGACGGGCGCTCCGCACCAGGTGGCGGAGGTCGTCGGCTGCCCGGTGGTCAATGCCGGCGACGGAACCGGCGAGCATCCCACCCAGGCGCTTCTCGACGCCCTGACGATCCGCCGGCGTCTGGGGCGGATCGAGGGGCTGGCGGTCGCGATCTGCGGCGACATTCGCCACAGCCGGGTGGCGGGATCGAACCTCAAGCTGCTTCCCAAGCTGGGCGCACAGGTGCGGCTGGTCGGCCCCGCCGCCCTGTTGCCGGACGATCCGGGCGAGTTCGCCGCCTATGAGGACATGGACGAGGGGATCGCCGGCTGCGACGTCGTCATGATGCTCCGAATCCAGCGCGAGCGGATGGAATCGAGCGTGTCGGGATCCCTTGACGATTATCACGACCGCTACGGGCTGACGATGGAGCGGCTCGACCGCGCCGCGCCCGATGCGCTCGTCATGCATCCCGGCCCGATGAACCGGGGGGTCGAGATCGACGGCGACGTCGCCGACCACCCGACCCGCTCCGCGATCCGCGAGCAGGTGGAGATGGGGGTAGCGATGCGGATGGCGGTGCTCGACGTGCTTACCCGCGGGCAAGGCGGCTGACGCCTCAATCCTCGCTTCGGCTTTCGGTGGGGCGATCGCCCTCGTAGCTGTGGCGGACCGGAAAGGGCGGCAGCCATGCCTCGCGTCGGATCGTCCACAATTCGTAGGTTGGGATCAGCCGGTCGGGCGAGTCGAGGGCGCCGAGGCTCACCTCGACCTCGTCGCCGCTCCGCCCGAAGACCGAGGAGCCGCATCGTGGGCAGAAGCTTCGGGCGCCATAGTCGCTCGCCTCGCCCTCGATCGTCACGGCATCTTGCGGGAATATCGCCGAAGCGTGGAACAGCGACCCGGTATGCCTGCGGCAATCGAGGCAGTGGCACAGGCCGACCCGGTAAGGGCGTCCCACGGCGGAGATCCGAAGAGCGCCGCACAGGCAGCCCCCGGTGAAACACTCGTTCGCTTCGTCCATGGCTGCTGAAACGCCTGCGACTGCAAGCGTTCCGTGCCGCCGACGTGAATCAGCCCCTGCCGACGCCCGAATAGCGGCTCGCCCACTGGACGGGGGCATCGCCGGCGACGGCGCGAACGAAGCAGGCGCCGCCCTTGGCGTGGACCGAGCGGCAGATCCGCTCGGCATCGCCGCGGTTCACGAAGCCGGCTACCGACAGGCGGTGGAAGGTATTTCCGCCGACGGAGACGGTGGTCGAAAGCGGCGTATGGGCCTGGAAACCGAAGCGCTTATAGGCCTGCGCCCAGGCCCGTTCGACTCCGGCGGCGCTGCTGAACGCGCCGAGCTGGACGGCGAACCGGCCGGGCCCGACCGACGGCGCCGCGATCGCGGAAGCGAGGACTCGGCGCGCGGGCGCCGCGAACGGGCGGATCGGCGCCAGAGCGGGCACCGCGCGATGGCGAAGCGCAGGCTGCGGAGCGACCAGCGACTGGACCGCATCGGCATAGACCGGGGCCGTCTGCTCCTGCGGCTCGACGCTCGAGCGCGCCTCGGCGGGCGCCTGGGCGGCGGGCACCCAGGCGGGGACCTCCGTCTCGGCGATTGCGACCGGAGCCGCTGCCGGGGCGACCGACGCGGTCACGATAGGCGCCGAAACGACCGGCGCGAGCGCCGCGGCAACGGCCGGAGCCGGCTCGGGCGCGGGTTCGGCGGCGGCGAAAGCCTGGCCGGCGGGCTGCGCGAGAGCGAGCCGGGCCGGCTGGCCGGGATCGCTGATCGGCCGAACGCCGAGGATCGCCGCGACTCGGTCGGCCGGCGCGGAAGGCTTGGCGAGCGCGGCCCAGTCGCGAAGGCGACGGGCGAGATCGGCCGGCGAAATGTCCTGGGCGGCGGTGGCCTGCGCCTTGTCCCATTCGCCCGCCAAAGCGTAAGCGAGAGCGAGGTTCTGGCGGAGACGCCCGTCCGCGCCCGGAGCGCGTGCGGCGGGCTCGAGCAGCTCGATCGCGCGCTGCGGCTGGCCGGCAAGCGCGAAGGCGAGGCCGACGTCGGACGGCGGCGCCGTGTCGGCGATCTTCTCGAGCCGGTCGACGGCCTGGTCGTTGCGGCCGGTGCCGATCGCGGTCAGGGCGGCGGAGAGCGCGGCGCGCGGATTGGCGGGATCGAGCGCGAGCACGTCGCCATAGGTCGCCTCCGCGGAGTCGAAGCGGCCGCTCTTGAGATAAAGGTCGGCGAGGAACATGCGATAGGCCGGCGTGCGGGGGCTAAGCTCCACCGCCTGCTCGATCAACGCCACCGCTCCCGACACGTCGCCGATCCGGGAGCGCGCCTGGCCGCGGGCGAACGTGTCGGCCGCCTGGCGCTCCGTCGTCGGCGCCAGCGCCGAGGCCGAGTTGGGCCGGTAGGCCTGCGCCGCCGGCTTGCAGCCGACCATGGTCGCTCCAAGCGCCAGGGAGGAGACGGCGAATTTGAGAACGGTGCGAGTCTTCATGTCAGCCACTCCGCTTCTATCGGCTGCCGCGGCGACGCTGCGGCGTTTCGACCGGGAGATGACCGGCAAGGGCCTCCAGCTCCGGCATGGTCGCGAGATATTCGTCGAGCGCCGCGGTCACCAGCTGCTGCGCCGAACGGCGCGACAGGGCGCAGGCGAGCCGAAGCTTCAAGTGCCGGTCGGGCTCGAGACGGAGCGTGAACGCCGCCTTCGCCTTGGCCGCAACGGCGCCGCGGCGCCGCGGCAGCGAGACGATCTCGGCCTTGGTTCCGACTAGGGTCTCGACTTTGGTCTCGACTTCGGCCTCGGCCTTGGTCTCGGCCGTCGGCTCGATTTCGCGCGCCGCCTCCGGCGTGGTCTCCGGCTCCAACTCGGGTTCCGGCGCCTGAAAAGTCTCGCGAAGCGCCTGCTGCTGCTCGACCACTCGGGGCGGAGCGGCGGGCGAACGGGGCGACGGCGTCAGCGCGTCGATCGGAGTCGGGACATGATCGTGATATTCGGGCGCGCCCATGTCGTTCCAGCCCAGGTCCTCGAGGCTTCCGCCGAAGCTTCCGAAGCCCTGCGGACGCATTGCCGGCTTGGCTCCGCCCTTCCGGGCGAGGAGGCCGGAGGAGAGGGAGGCGAAAGGTTTGGTCTCGGCCATCTGTCCCTCCCCTTACTGGCTGACGACCCGGCGGCCGAAGCCGGCGGCGGGGCGGGGAACCGGGCTGTGCTGGGCATAGCCGGGGGCGGAGAAGACGGTTCGGCGGAAGTTCTTCTCGAGCCGGTCGGAGATATACTCCCAAAGCTCGGTCACTTCCTTCGCGGAGCGGCCGTTCGGATCGACCTCCATGACCGTCCGGCCGTCGATCATCGAGGCGGCGAAATCGGTCCGGTGGTGGAGTGTGACGGGAGCCACCGTGCCGTGCTGCGAGAGCGCGACCGCGGCTTCGTAGGTGATCTTGGCCTTCGGAGTCGCCGCGTTGACGACGAAGATGAGCGGCTTTCCGGCACGCTCGCAAAGATCGACGGTAGCGCCGACGGCGCGAAGGTCGTGCGGGCTCGGCCGGGTCGGGATGATGATCAGCTCGGCGACCTGGATGACGCTCTGGATCGCCATGGTGATGGCGGGGGGCGTGTCGATCACGGCGAGCTTGAAGCCCTGCTGCTTTAGAATCTCGAGGTCGGCCGCGAGCCGCGCGACCGTCGTCTGGGCGAAGGCGGGCATCTCGGCCTCGCGCTCGTTCCACCAATCCGCCAGCGATCCTTGCGGATCGATGTCGATCAGGCAGACGGGGCCGGCGCCGCTAAGCTCCGCCTGCACGGCGAGATGACCGGACAGGGTCGTCTTGCCCGATCCGCCCTTCTGCGATGACAATGCCAATACGCGCATCTGATCCCCTCGGGTCCTTCCGTTCGCCGTCGGTTTGCGCCGCGGGTGGCTAAAGTTCGGTTAACGCCGCGCCCCGGCAGGCAGATTTCCCGGGCGCCTCCCAAAGTCTGTGCTAATCGGCCGTTAACGATTGTCGGCTAGGCGAAAGGCCGAATGACGCCTCGTCCTGGAGGAATGAACATGCCTGTTTCCGGTCGGCAAATGCTCGGCGCCTCGGCCGCCTTCGCCCTCATGCTCAGCGCGGCCAGCGCCATGGCCGACACCAAGGCCGGCTACGACGCCTGGATGGCCGGCGACCACGCCGCCGCGGTCGCGCAGTGGCGCCCGCTCGCCGACAAGGGCGATGCCGACGCGCAATATAATATCGGCTATGCTTATTCGCGCGGCCAGGGCGTCCCCAAGGACACCAAGATCGCTCAGAGCTGGTTCGAAAAGGCGGCCCAGCAGGGCCATGCGCCCTCGCAGATCATGCTCGGCCTCGCGCTCTTCCAGAACGGCGAGCGCGAGCGGGCGATGCCCTGGATTCGGCGCGGCGCCGAGCTCGGCGACCCGCGCTCGCAATATGTCCTCGGCACCGCCTACTTCAACGGCGACCTCGTCCAGAAGGATTGGGTGAAGGCCTATGCCCTCATGTCCCGGGCGGCAGCGCAGGGCCTCGCCCCCGCTGCGACCAGCCTCGCCGAACTGGACAAATATGTGCCGCTCGACCAGCGACAGCAGGGCCTCGCCCTCGCCCGGACGATGGCCCGCAGCGCCGATCCCAGCCGGCTCGCCTCGGCCCAGCCGAGCCCGGTGCGGCCGAACAGCGCCATCCAGTCGGTCCAGCCGGCCGGACGGCCCAAGGCCGCTCCGGCCTATCCGGCGTCGGTGGCGGCCGCGGTGCGGCCGCCCCGTCCGGCCCCCGCTCCCGCCGCAAGCGTGGCCGGCCCGGGCGGATGGCGCGTTCAGTTCGGCGCGTTCGGAAGCGCCGCCAACGCCCGCAAGGCGTGGGACGGCCTAAGAGGTCGTGGCGGCGCCTTCGCGGGCCTTTCGCCGGTGCTGGTGCCCGCCGGCGCGGTGACCCGGCTCCAGGCGGGCCCGCTGCCCAGCCGGGCCGCCGCGGACCGGGTCTGCGCCGCCGCAAAGGCCGCCGGCTCGGCCTGCTTTCCGGTCGCGCCTTAACCCTTTGTTGGGCGGCCCTGGTCTAGCGTCCTCCCGTTAGGTTGAGAGCTTCGGGGGGAAGCGAGATGGCGGCTCTGGAAAAGATCGGCGGCAAGTCTGCGATGGCGACCCGCTGGCGCCGGCGCCGGATGTGCCTCCTGATCGCCGGAAGCCCCGCTCCCGCCGCGCTTCGCGACGTCTCCGCCCGCGGCGCCTTTCTCGAGACCAACGCCCGCCCGGCGCTGGGTGAGGCAGTCGAGCTTCGCCACCCGGACGCCGGCACGATCGGCGCCACCGTCCGGGGTCTTGCCGTCGACGGGGTGCAGCTCGATTTCGCCTGCTCGGAGCGGAGCGTCGCCTTCGCCCTCGCCGCCATCGCTTCGGACATGACGCGGGACTGAGCCCGGCGTCAGTCGTCGCTCTCCCATTCCGCACGCGGATATCCCTGCGCGTAAAGCAAGGCTGTAAGGTCGTTATGCTCGATCCGCGCACCCGCCGCCGCCACCGCGGCCGGCTTTGCGCGGTAGGCGATCCCGAGCCCCGCCGTTTCCAGCATCGGAACGTCGTTGGCGCCGTCGCCGACCGCGAGCGAGTCGCCGGCTTCCAGGCCCCGTTCGGCGGCGGAGTCGAGTAGCGCTCGCCGCTTGGCCCCGGCGCCGACCACCGGCGGCTCGACTTTTCCGGTCAGCTTCCCAGCCTCGATTACCAGCCGGTTGGCGAGAACCGTCTCGAATCCGATCTGAGCCGCGACCGGCTCGGCGAAGCGGGTGAAGCCGCCCGAGACGAGAATGGTGAAAGCGCCTTCGCGCCGCATCGTCCGGACCAGCGCACGGGCTCCGGGCGTTAGGCGTACCCGCTCCGCCCGGCAGCGGTCGATCACCGCCTCGTCGAGCCCGGCGAGCAGCGCGACCCGTTCGTTGAGCGCGTCCTCGAAGCGCAGCTCGCCGCGCATCGCCCGTTCGGTGACCGCCGCCACCTCGGCCTTGAGGCCGGCATAATCGGCGAGCTCGTCGATGCATTCGACCGTGATCATCGTCGAATCCATGTCCGCGATTAGGAGCCGCCGCCGCCGCGACGCCTCGCCCTGGACGATGACGTCCACCTCGCCGGGCAGCCCCTCGAGCGCCGAGCGGGCATGAGCGGGCGCCTGGGAGAAAAGGATGTCGCAGGCGCGGTCCTCCTCGATCCAGCTTCGCCCGAAGGCGTGGACTCCGGCCGCCGCAAGCGCGTCCTCCGCCGCCGAAATATCGCCGCTCGCCAGCCGCTCCTTTGCTATTAGCGTGGCAATGAACACGTTTTCCCCTTCGCGGCCGAAGCTGGCGCTTATCGCGGGGCCTACGGCGAGCGGCAAGTCGTCGCTCGCCCTCGCGCTTGCCGAGCGGGCCGGCGGAACCGTGATCAACGCCGACAGCGCCCAGGTTTATGCGAATCTGCGCATAATTTCGGCGCGTCCGACGGCCGAGGACGAAACGCGGGCGCCGCATCGGCTCTACGGCTACCGGGACCCGGCGCAGCCCTGCTCCGCCGCGGATTGGGCGGCCGACGCCCGGCGGGCCGTGGCCGAGGCTCACGAACACGGACGATCGCCGGTGCTGGTCGGAGGCACCGGCCTGTACCTGCGCACCCTGCTCGACGGGATCGCGCCGGTTCCCGAGATCGATCCGGCGATCCGCGAGAGCGTGAGATCGTTCAGCGCGATGCATAATCATGCAGCACTGGTGCGTGAGGATCCCGCCGCCGCGGCGCGGCTCCGGGCGTCGGATTCCAGCCGGGTGGCGCGCGCGCTGGAGGTGATCCGCTCGACCGGACGGCCGCTCGGCGAATGGCAGAAGGAAAGGTCCGGCGGAATCGGCGGCGAAGTGGACCTTGTTCCGCTCGTTCTTCTCCCACCGCGCGAATGGCTCCATCGGCGCTGCGACATTCGCTTCGAAGAAATGATGTCGGAACAAGGTATTGAGGAGGTTCGCTCACTGCTGGCGCAAGGATTGAATCCGATGCTTCCAGCGATGCGGGCGATCGGCGTCCGGGAGATCGGCGCCTTCCTGCGCGGCGAGCTGACCCGCGCGCAGGCGCTGGAGGCCGGCCGGACCGCGACCCGCCAATATGCCAAGCGGCAATATACCTGGTTCTCCCGCCAGCCGCCGGCCGACTGGCCGAGGCTGACCGAGGCGCTCGATTGCCGGGGCGCCGAACTTGCTCTAGCCGATCTTCATGCACGTCTATCGCGATGAGGATGCCGACCTCGGCCTGATCCGGGCGCGCCGGGTGGCGGTGATCGGCTACGGCAACCAGGGCCGAGCCCAGGCGCTCAACCTTCGCGACAGCGGGGTGACGGTGAGCGTCGCCCTCCCGGAAGCTTCGGCGAGCCGGTCTCGCGCGGTCGAGGACGGCCTCGACGTCATGACGACACGTGCCGCCTGCGAGACGGCGCAGGTGGCGGTGTTGCTCGCCGCCGACGAGGACCAGGGCCGGATCTACGCCGAGGAGATCGCACCGGTGCTTCCCGAGGGCAGCGCGCTCGTCTTCGCGCACGGCCTCAACATCCGCTTCGGGCTGATCGCGCCTCGCCCCGACCTCGACGTCGTCCTGGTAGCGCCCAAGGGCCCGGGAACCGCGCTCCGGTCCGAATATCTAAGCGGCGGAGGCCTCATCGCCCTGTTCGCCGTCCACCAGGATTCCAGCGGCGGCGCCGAGGCGCTCGCCCTCTCCTATGCGGCGGCGATCGGAAGCGGCCGGGCCGGGATCCTCCCGACCAGCTTCGCCGAGGAATGCGAGGCCGATCTGTTCAACGAGCAGGCGGTTCTGTGGGGCGCCATCCCCGAGCTGATCCACGCCGGCTTCGAAACCCTGGTCGACGCCGGCTTCTCGCCCGAAATCGCCTATTTCGAGTGCCTGACCGAGGTGAAGCTGCTCGCCGATCTCCTCTACGAGCGCGGCATCGCCGGGATGCGCGAGGCGATCTCCAACACCGCCGAATTCGGCGCGTTGAAGGGCGGCAGCCGGATCGTCACCGCCGACACCCGCACCGAGATGCGTCGAATCCTTCGCGAGGTGAGGAGCGGCGCCTTCGTCCAGGACCTGCTGGAGGACGCCCGCCAGGGCTATCCGCGGCTCCGGGCCAGCCGAGCGCAGGCGGCCGCGCATCCCATCGAAGGCGTAGGCGACCGGCTGCGCGCGCTCGCCTCGAAACGGCCGTGACGCCCGAATCGGAGCTGCGCCGTTGGCGCCTGGCTGCGATCCTGCTCGCCTGCGCACTGGTCGCCGCCCTCTTCGCGCTCGGGCGCCCGGCAGGCCCTCCACTCAGCGAGACCGATCGCCCGCTGGTCGAGAGAGCCATAGCCCGAGCCGCGGCCGACGGTGCGGGCACTCCGGACGAGGTTCGCCGGCGGTCCCTCCCGCGGGTGATGGATACGGGCGGGGGCCGCTGCGTCGAGCTTCTATCGTCCCTTCCCCGCGGCGCTGGAACCGCCACCGTCTGCTTCGACCGGTTCGACGGAAGGGTCCGAAGCGAATTGGTGAAAGGTTCGTGAGGCTAAGCGTTTGCCCCGGGCGTCGGGCGCGGCTAATTCACGCTCATGCTTGAAGCCGCCCGCAAACGCTATCTGGACCTGGTCGCCTCGGTCTACATCTACAACGAGCATCGCGGATACAGCGCGCTCGATCGGGTGCTGGAGGCGCTTCGCGCGAAATATCCCGACCATCACGGCTTCATCGCCGAGGTCGAGAAGCACCGCGACGACGAGCGCAAACATTATCTGATGTTCAAGCGCTGGTTCCAGCAGCGCGGCGAGATGCCCTATCTCGTCGACCGCGCCTGCGGCCAGATCGACCGGATGATCCGCCTCACCTTCGGCTGCCACATCGACGATCTCGATACGAAGGCGGTGATCGCCAGCGACGATCTGTTCGCCAAGCTGTGCCGGGTGATCATGCTCACCGAGATACGCGGGATGCACCAGGTCGACATCCTCCTCAACCATGCCTTCGTGAAGGCCGACAAGAGCCTGATGAAGATCTTCCACGTCGTCGAGCGCGACGAGCCGTCGCACTGGATGCCCTACGAAGCCTGGCTCAAGGCGCATGACGGCCGCCTCCCCTTCCTGTCGGAAAAGATCGCCGACGTGCTCGTCCACCGAAGCCTGGTCCTCGCCAAGCTGCCTTCGCTCTACCTGACGCCGGGGCTGGCGCGGCGGACCGACTGGCCCGACGAGCACGACCCCAAGACGGACCGGCCCAAAGCGGACCGGCCCGTAGCGCAGGGGTCGAAACCGGCCGGGGCCCCGTCGGTCCATTGAGTCCCCCTTCCCTGCCGTCCTGGCTTCCTCCGCCCGACGGCTCGCGCGACCTCCGCACCGAGGATCCGACCAATCCCTGGGTCGTCCACCTCGCCGGCCGGGCGCTTCTTCCGCTGGCCCTCCGCCTTCGAATTCCGGCCAACGCCGTGTCGGTGGCGGGCCTCGCCTTCGGCGCCGCCGCGGCCTGGGCCTATCTCGACTGGGCTCACCGGGCGACCTTGGGCTTCGCGCTCTGCGTCGCCTGGCTGATCGCCGACGGGCTGGACGGGATGATCGCCCGGGCAACGGGTAGCGCGAGCGCGCTCGGCCGCTTCCTCGACGGCGTGTGCGACCATGCCGTCTTCCTGCTCCTCTATCTCGCGCTGGCCGGATCGATCGGCACCGCGGGCGCCTGGGCCCTCGCCATCTCCGCCGGGATCGCGCACGCCGTCCAGTCGACTCTCTACGAAGGCGACCGGGTGCGCTTCCACCGCCGGATCCGGGGCGATCCCGGCAAGGATTGCGGAAGTCCTTCGGCCAACCCGCTGGTCCGGCTCTACGACAGCGTCGCGGGAAGCCTCGACCGGCTGGCGGCGCCGTTCGACCGCCGCCTGGCCGCCGCGCCCGACCCGGCCGCGCTCGGCGCCCGCTACGGCGATCGCGCCGCGCCGGCGCTCAGGTTCATGGCGCTGCTAAGCAACAACATGCGCGTGATCCTGATCTGGCTCGCCTGCCTCGCGGGCGATCCGCGGCTGTTCTGGTGGATCGAGCTGGGCCCGCTGACGGCGGTGGCGGCGGCGGGTTTGTGGTGGCACCGACGGGTGGAGCGGTCGTTCTAGTCCGTCGCCCCAGCGAAGGCTGGGGCCCCAGCGGGTGAAAGGCGCCGGCGCTCTTCACCCCCCGGGGTCCCAGCCTTCGCTGGGACGACGAGCTTGTGCCGGGCGGCCCTTTCTTCCTTCAGCGCTACGGCCTCACCGCCCTCGCCTTCCCGGGCGCGAACAGGTCGCCGAAATAGTCGCCCTTGTACCAACGCGGCCGCTGGTCGGCATCGGCCAGCTCGCGGCTGATCCAATAGTTGAGCTCGGCGTAGCGGGCGCCCGAGGCCCAGTCGATCGGCTGGCTCATGTCGTCGCCGACCTTGTGATAGGCGTGCTCGAAGAACCAGTCCCACTTCTCGTGCCCGCCATTGGCGTAGCCGGTGGCGAGCAGGATGGCGGGCACGCCCTGGCGGACGAACTCGTAATGGTCGGAGCGGACGAAGATGTTCTGCTCCGGCATCGGATCGGGCGAGAGGGCGACGTTCATCCGCGCCGCCGCCCGCCGCACCGCCTCGGCCACCGTCGAATGGTCGGCTCCGAAGGCGATGACGTCGGTGAACGGATAGAGGAGGAGCGGCATGTCGAGATCGACGGCGCTGACGATCCGGCCGATCGGAACGCTGGGATTGGACGCGAAGTAGCTCGCGCCGAGAAGCCCCTTCTCCTCGCCGGTATTGGCGATGAACAGGATCGACCGGCGCGGCCGCTCGCCCGATTGCGCGAAGGCCCGCGCCGCCTCGAGCATCGTCGCGACCCCGGCCGCATTGTCGAGCGCGCCGTTGTAGACCGCGTCCTCGCCCGGCTTGGCGTTCTTCTTCATGCCCAGATGGTCGAGATGGCCCATCAGGATGACATATTCGTCCTTCAGCTTGGGATCCCTGCCGGGAAGGAGCCCGATCACCTCGGGACTGGAAATGGTCGTCCAGGCGGAGCTTCGCTGGATGCGGATCGTCGTCTTGAGCGGGAAGCCCTTCGGCCGCGCGCCGTCGCGGTCCGCCTCGGCTCGGACCGCCGAAAAGCCGCGCCGCGCTCCGGCGAACAGCGCCTCGGCGGCGGGGGTGTTGAGGGTTGCGGTGACCTTCACGCCCGGCGCCTCGTCGTTCGCCTTTCCGTCCGGACCGATCCAGCCGAGCGTCGCCCGGCCGAGATTGGCGGTCGTCGCCCGCCACGGCCGCCGCCGCTCCCCCGCGGCGGTGGGGAGGGTGACGAAGCCCACCGCGCCGTGGGCGGCGGCCATCGCCTCCTTCTGGTCGCCGAGATGGGCGGCAATCTCGCTGTCGAGGCCGGAAGGCACTCCGGCCAGGACCGCGACCACCTTCCCGCGCACGTTGAGGCCCTTATAGTCGTCGAGGCCCTGGCCCTTGGCGTCGAGACCGTAGCCGGCGAAGACCACAGGAGCGCTGACGTCCTGCTCGCGCTCCTGGAGGCTCGGCCGGACGACGACGTCGGTGCCGTTCTGCCAGCTTCGCGGCCCGCCCACGCCGGAGATGGCGACGCTCGGCGTTCCGACGAGCGTCGTCGAACGGAAGGGGACCTGCACGTACCAGCTCCCTTTCTCGCCGCCGGGCTTGAGGCCGAGCGAGAGGAACTGGCTGGCGACATAGGCGGCGGCGACGTCGTAGCCGCGCGAGCCGGTATCGCGGCCTTCGAGCGCATCGTCGGCGAGGAAGGCGACATGGGCCTTGAAGCGGTCGGCCGAGAAGGCGGGTGCGGCGGGCGCCTCGGCGCCCTGAGGCGGCTGGGCGAAGGACGTGCCGGCGACGGCGAGTGCGAGGACGGCGGCAAGGCGGAGGGAACGCATCGGCTTCCTTTCGGGAGGATCGCGCAAGCTCCTATGGGGCAAGGACTATCCCGGCAAGGGGGGCTTCCGTCGGCGGCCCCGCATCGCCTAGGGAACGGGCGCCCTCATCCCCGGAGTCGCCATGAACCGCCCTGCCCTCGCCGCTCTCGCCCTTCTCTCCTCGACGGCCGCGGTGGCGGCCGGAAAGCCGGTTTTCGATCCGTCGCGGCTGTCCAGCCACGTGCGCGTGCTCTCGTCCGACGATTATGAGGGCCGCGGCCCCGCCACTGCCGGGGAGACCAAGTCGATCGCCTACATCGTCGCCCAGATGAAGGCGGCGGGGCTCCAGCCCGGCGGAAGCCCGGTGAACGGCAAGCGCGGCTGGACGCAGGACGTGCCGCTTCTGCGCTCCTCGATCGAAGGCGCTCCGAAGCTGTCCTTCGACCTCGGCGGGCGGCGCCAGTCGCTCTCCCAGGGAGAGGAGATCGCCGTCCGCGCTGCCCTCACCGGCGCGAAGCACGTCTCCATCGTCGATGCGCCTCTGGTCTTCGTCGGCTACGGCGTGAAGGCGCCGGAGCGCAACTGGGACGATTTCAAAGGCGTCGACCTGCACGGCAAGATCATGGTCGTCCTGGTCAACGACCCCGATTACGAGGCCGGCGGCTCGGCGGGCGATTTCGGCGGCAAGGCGATGACCTATTACGGTCGCTGGACCTACAAATATGAGGAAGCGGCGCGGCAGGGCGCGGCGGGCGTCCTCGTCGTCCACGAAACCGGGCCCGCTTCCTACGGCTGGGCGACGGTCAAGAATTCCAACACCAACACGATGTTCGACATCGTCCGCCAGGATCCGGCCGCGGCGCACACGCCGATGGAGGGCTGGATCCAGCGCGACCAGGCGATCGCCCTGTTCCAAGCGTCCGGGCTCGATTTCGAGGCGATGAAGCGCCAGGCGCAGAGCCGCGACTTCCGTCCGGTTCCTTTGAAGGCGAGCTTCTCGGCCGATTATGCGGTCGACTCTGGGATCATCACCTCTCACAACGTCGTGGGTCGGGTGCCCGGAGCGAAGCGTCCGGACGAGACGGTGATCTATTCGGCGCATTGGGACCATCTCGGGGTCGGACGGCCCGACGCCCGCGGCGACCGTATCTACAACGGAGCCGTCGACAACGCGACCGGAGTCGCCGCTTTGATCGAGGTCGGCCGCGCTTTCGCGCACGGGCCAAGGCCGCAGCGCTCGGTGGTGTTCCTCGCCGTCACCGCCGAGGAGAAAGGGCTTCTCGGCTCCGAATATTACGCCTCCAACCCGCTCTACCCGCTGGCGACCACGGCCGGAGTGATCAACATGGACGCGCTCGGCGTGGCGGGGCCGGCGCGCAACTTCTCGATCTCCGGATCCGCCAAGCTCGGCCTGCTCGACGACCTCGTCGCCGAAGGCCGCCGCGAGGGCCGAACCTTCATGCCCGAGCCGCATCCGGAGAATGGCGGCTTCTACCGCTCCGACCATTTCCCGATGGCCAAGCGCGGAGTCCCCGCGGTCTCGTTCGAGAGCGGCAACGACCTGGTGGCGGGCGGAACCGCCGCCGGCGAGGCTGCGGCCAAGGCCTATACCCGCGACCGCTATCACCAGCCCGCCGACGAATGGAGCGCGGATTGGAACCTCGCCGGAATGGCGCGCGACCTGGACTTGGTCTACGCCGTCGGAGCCCGCCTCGCCAATTCGCGCGAATGGCCGAACTGGAGCGCCGATTCGGAGTTCCGGGCGGCGCGCGACGCGACCGCCGGGCAGCGCCGTTGAAGGACGTCATAGCAGGCATTTGCCGGCTGGACTTCATAGCGGACACGAAATAATTCTTCCCTGAACAGGGAGGAATGAGCATGAATCACCGGCTTTTGGGCCCGTCCGCCTGCGCCCTTGCGCTGCTTCTCGCCGGCTGCGGCGGCGACACCGAAGACACCGCCGCTTTGGTCAAGACCGGCGCCGCGCTCGAGGCGAAGGTGGGCGAGCCCGGCAAGAATTCGGTCATGCCCGGCAGCGACGATCCGGACTACAAGGCGTTCGTCGCCGCGACCGAGAAGGGCATGACCGCGCTCGGCACCGATGCCATGCCGATCGACGGCCTCGACAGTTTCCAGAAGCTGTGCGGACCGGCCGCGAAGGTCACCGTCGCCTATCTGAGCGCCGGCACCGGCGGAGTCGCGGAGGGCGAAGCAAAGGCGGCGGCGATGAACGCCAACGCGCTCAAATATATGGACCAGATCTTCACCCCGCTCCTCTATTCGGCGCATTGCACCGCGGTTCACATGCCGGCGGTGGAGAAAGCCGCCGAAGAGAAGCCGGACGAGAAGATGCAAAGCGCGATGCGGCAGGTCCAGGGCGGCGCCTTCGGCCAGGCCACCGGCCTCCTCCAGATCGCCGGCGACCCCAGCCTCGATGCGGCCCGCCACAACCGCGCGCTCGATCTCATCGCCGCCGACGCCGGCAATTTCGCGATCGCCCTCAACCAAAGCCAGCGCCAGCAGGTCGCCCAGCTCGCCGATGCCGTCGCTCAGGCCAATGCGGGGACAAAGGGCCAGATGGAGCAGGTCAAGGCCGCGGTGGCCAAGGCGCCGTGCGGCAAGCTCTGCGGGGTGTGACGAGATTGTCTTAGCCTGACCCGTGATCGCGAGGAGCGAAGCGACACGACAATCCGGTCTCGGGCGTTCGCGCCGCGGATTTGCTTCGCTTCGCTCGCCGTGACGGAAGTAACTCGACCCGATCGACAGGAAGTCCGGCGCCCGACCGGCGGCTACTTCCGCCCGAACAATTTCTCGATGTCCCCGTGCGCGAGCTTCACCCAAGTCGGGCGGCCGTGGTTGCACTGGCCCGAATGGGGGGTGACCTCCATCTCGCGGAGCAGGGCGTTCATCTCGGCGACCGAGAGGATCCGGCCGGCCCGGACCGAGCCGTGGCAGGCCATGGTCGCGGCGACATGGTCGAGCTTTTCCTTCAGCGACAGCGCGGCGTCGAAGGCGGCGAGCTCGTCGGCGAGATCGGCGACGAGGCCGCGCGTGTCGCCGTGGCCGAGCAGGGCCGGAGTGGCGCGGACGAGGACGGCGCGGGGGCCGAAGCGCTCCAGCTCCAACCCCATTTCGGCAAGCTCGCCGGCGCGCGCCTCGAGCCGGTCGCACGCCGGCTCGTCCAGCTCGACCACCTCGGGGAGAAGAAGCGCCTGGCGGGCGACCCCGCCATTGGCCATCGCCCGGCGCATCCGCTCGAGCACCAGCCGCTCGTGGGCGGCGTGCTGGTCGACGAGGACGAGGCCGTCTTGGGCCTCGGCGACGATGTAGGTCGCCGCGACCTGGCCCCGCGCCACGCCGAGGGGGAAGCTATTCGTCGCCTCCGTCGCGGCCTCGGCCCGGGCGGCGGGAAGATAGTCAGCACGGGCGTCGTGCAGCATCCCCTCTCCCCAGCGGGGAGAGGGATAGGGTGAGGGGGCTCCCACGTATGAGGTGGGGCCGGGATCGTAGAGCCTCCCCTGCGGGCTCAGTTCCCCCTCACCCCAACCCTCTCCCCCCTGGGGAGAGGGAGAAGAAGACTGCCACGGAACGTTCACCGCCGCGGGCTGGGCGCTCCGGAAGCCGGCAGAGTCGAGCGCGTGGCGAAGGCCGCCGACGATCAGGCCGCGGATCAGCGCCGGCTCGCGGAAGCGCACCTCGGTCTTGGCGGGATGGACGTTGACGTCGACTTCCTCGGGAGGAAGGTCGATGAACAGGGCGACGACGGGATGGCGGTCGCGGGCGAGCAGGTCCTGATAGGCGGCTCGGACGGCGCCGATCAGGAGCCGGTCCTTCACCGGCCGGCCGTTGACGAACAGGAACTGATGGTCGGCGACCCCGCGGCTGAACGTCGGCAGGCCCGCCACGCCGCCGAGCCGGGCCGGTCCCCGGCTGAAGTCCACCGCGACGCTGTTGTCGTGGAGCGCGCGGTCGGTAAGCGCCGCGACCCGCGCCGGACGATCCTCGCCCGCCTGGACGGAGAGGGTGCGCCGGCCGTCATGCTCGACGCTGAAGCCGATATCGGGCCGCGCCATGGCCAGGCGCTTCACCGAATCGAGGCAGGCGGCATATTCGGACCGCTCGGAGCGCAGGAACTTGCGCCGGGCGGGGACCCGGGCGAACAGTCGCTCGACGAGGATCCGGGTGCCGGGCGGAAGCGCCGCCGGCCCCTCCCCCGCCAGGCTTCCATTGTCGATCCTCCGGCTCCAGCCGTCGGAGCCGCGCACCCGGCTTTCGATGGTCAGCTCGGCGACGCTGGCGATGGACGGCAAGGCCTCGCCCCGGAAGCCGAGCGTGGTCACCGACTCGATCGCCTCGTCCGGAAGCTTGGAGGTGGCGTGGCGTTCGAGCGCCAGCGCCATTTCGGACGCGTTCATCCCGCAGCCGTCGTCGGCGACCTCGATCCGGTCGAGCCCGCCCGAGGAGAGGCCGATCGCGATCCGGGTGGCGCCGGCGTCGATCGCGTTCTCGACCAGCTCCTTCAACGCGCTGGCCGGTCTTTCCACCACTTCACCGGCGGCGATGCGGTTGACCAGATGCTCCGGCAGGCGGCGTATTGACATGGATCGCGCTTCTAGCCCAACGCACCGCGTCTCGCGAGCCTTGTTAACTGTTTGGTGGAACAAGCCGGGGGGCCATCCTATAGAGAAAGGCGAACGCGCCGCAGCACGATGCCGCGGCGCCTGTTTGAGAAGCGGGACCAACCTCGATGTCATTCATGCGTTTCTTCAAGTTCCCCTCCCACGACATGGCGATCGACCTCGGAACGGCCAACACCGTCGTCTACGTCCGCGGCCGGGGCGTGGTCCTGAACGAGCCGTCGGTGGTCGCCATCGAGACGATCAACGGGGTGAAGCGCGTCAAGGCGGTCGGCGACGACGCCAAGATGATGATGGGCAAGACCCCCGATCAGATCGAGGCGATCCGGCCGCTTCGCGACGGCGTGATCGCCGACATCGACGTCGCCGAGCAGATGATCAAGTTCTTCATCCAGAAGGTCCACGGCAAGCGCCGCTTCCCGCGCTGGCCGGAAATCGTGATCTGCGTCCCCTCGGGGTCCACGTCCGTCGAACGCCGCGCGATCCGCGACGCGGCGTCCAACGCGGGAGCGAGCCAGGTGTGGCTGATCGAGGAGCCTATGGCCGCCGCGATCGGCGCCGACATGCCGGTGACCGAGCCGATCGGATCGATGGTCGTCGATATCGGCGGAGGCACGACCGAGGTCGCCGTCCTGTCGCTTCGCGGCCTCGCCTACACCACTTCCGTCCGGGTCGGCGGAGACAAGATGGACGAGGCGATCTCCTCCTACGTCCGGCGCAACCACAATCTCCTGATCGGCGAGGCGACGGCCGAGCGGATCAAGAAGCAGGTCGGGATCGCCAAGCCGCCGACCGACGAGGAAGGCCGCCCGAGCGACGGCCTTTCGGTCCACATCAAGGGCCGCGACCTCGTCAACGGGGTGCCCAAGGAGATCATGATCAACCAGCGCCAGATCGCCGAGGCGCTGTCCGAGCCGGTCAACACGATCGTCGAGGGCGTTCGGATCGCGCTCGAGAACACGGCTCCGGAGCTTGCCGCCGACATCGTCGACCAGGGCATCGTCCTCACCGGCGGAGGAGCGCTCCTCCAGGGCCTCGACGAGGTGCTTCGCGACGAGACCGGACTTCCAGTCACCGTCGCGGACGATCCCTTGACCTGCGTCGCGATCGGCACCGGACGCGCCCTCGAGGAAGAGATCTTCCGCGGCGTCCTTCTGACCGCGTAAGCGGAGGCCGGCCTGGAGAGGGTCGCTGTGATGTACGTGCGTTTCGGGGGTCTTGAGCTCCTCGTCATCCCAGCGAAGGCTGGGATCCCAGCGGGTGAAAGGCGCCCGCGTTCTTCACCCCCTGGGGCCCCAGCCTTCGCTGGGGCGACGGTATTCTAAGGTGGCCTCGCCCTCAAATCGCCGCCCGGGCTTTTCCCGCAAGGCGCAATATGGCCTGTTCCTCGGCTACGTGACCGCCGTCGCCGGAATCCTGTTCGCCGTGCTCCTGCTCGCCGTGGCGGTGATCGACCCGACCGGCTTCAGGGCGCTGAAGGGCGCCGCCCTCGACGTCACCGCGCCGGTCCAGTCCGGGGGGCGCGGGATCGTGCGCTTCTTCGGCGGGATCGGCGGCTCCGTCTCCGATTACTTCCTCGCCGGGTCGCAGAATGCCGAGCTCAAGCGCCGGCTCGACGCGAGCCGGCGCCGACTTATCCAGGCCCGCGTCCTGGAGCTCGAGAATCGCCGGCTGAAGGCGCTCTTGAAGCTCGGGCAGGACGAGCCGGGCGCGATCGCGGTCACCCGGATCGTCGGATCCTCGTTCGATTCGCCGCGCCGCACCGCCGTGCTCTCGGCCGGCGGATCGTCGGGAGTCCGGGCCGGCCAGCCGGTGCGCTCGCCCGAAGGGCTGATCGGCCGGGTGATCGAGACCGGCCGCTGGGCGAGCCGGGTGCTCCTGGTCAGCGACGGCGCGAGCAACGTCCCCGTCCGCCTCGCCCGCGACGGCACCCCGGCAATCGCCACCGGCCGGGGCGACGGAACGATCGAATTGAAGACCCTCGAGGTCGGCAGGAATCCGTTCCGGCGCGGCGACGTGCTCGTCACCTCGGGCGTCGGAGGGCTCTACCCGCCCAACGTGCCGGTCGCGGTGGTCGTCTCGGTGCGCGGCGACCAGACCGTCGCCAAGCCGCTCGCCGATCCGGCCCAGGTCGATTACGCCATGGTCTTCCCGGTCTACCAGCCGGCCGCCGAAGCGCCGCTCTCTGCCCAAACCCAGCGGTCTCTCGAGGAGGCCGGACAATGAGCCGGATCGCCGGATCGGGCCGCGACGTCGCGCTGATGAGCCTTAGGCGAAGCTGGGTGCCGGTGGCGAGCACTCTGGCCGCCGCCCTGCTCGACCTGCTTCCCGTGGTGGCGACGGCGCCGCTCGTCCCCGACTTCGCCTATCTCGTCCTGATCGCGTGGCGGCTTCTTCGCCCGGAAATGTGGGCGGCGCAGATCGCCCTTCCCCTCGGCCTCGCCAACGACCTCATCGCCGGCCACCCGATCGGCCAGTCGATGGCGCTGTGGACCTTGACCTTCCTGGCCCTCGACCTGATCGACAACCGGGCGGGATGGCGCGATTACTGGATGGACTGGATGTTCGCCTCGATCGCCATCGCCTTCTACACCGCCGCCATGTGGGGAATCGCACGGCTGATGGGCAGCCATGTCGAGATGGCGGTGCTCGGCCCGCAGCTCGCTCTTTCGATCGTCTCCTATCCGCTCGTCGCCCGGCTCGTCATCGCGCTCGACCGCTGGCGGCTGTCGCGATGAAGCGCAAGAGCCGCCCGCTCGTCACGGAGAGCAACCAGGCCTTCACCTTCACCCGCCGGGCGATGGTGCTCGGCGGCGTGCAGGGCCTGGTCGCCGCAGTGCTCGGCAGCCGGATGGCCTGGCTGTCGATCGCCGAGAACGAGCATTACAAATTGCTCTCCGAATCGAACCGCGTGCAGATGCGCCTCATCCCGCCGCGGCGCGGCTGGATCGTCGACCGCTACGGCCACCCGATCGCGATCAACCGGAGCGACTTCCGGGTCGATCTCATCCCCGACCGGCTCAAGGAGCCCGATCGGATCATCGCCGAGCTGACCCGGCTGCTCGACCTTCCGCCCGACGAGGTCGAGCGGATCCGCGAGGAGCTCGCCAAAGCGGCGGGCTACCAGCCGGTCCCGGTCGCGGAGAATTTGCCGTTCGAGAAATATGCCGCGATCACCGTCCGGCTTCCCGAGCTTCCCGGAGTGTCGCCGCTGCGCTCCTTCTCGCGTTACTATCCCGAAGGCGCCGCCGTCGCCCACCTCACCGGCTATGTCGGGACTCCGAGCCGCGAGGATTATCTCGCCGAAGCGAAGAATCCCCTGCTCATCACTCCCGGCTTCAAGGTCGGCAAGGACGAGCTGGAAAAGACGATGGAGCAGAGGCTCCGCGGCAAGCCGGGGGCCGAGCGGATCGAGGTGACCGCCCACGGCAAGCTGGTCCGGGGGCTCTCGACCGTCTCCGACCAGAGCGGCGGAGCCCTTCCGCTGACCATCGACATCGGCCTCCACAGCTATGCGGCGCGGCGCCTGGGGGACAATTCGGGGTCGATCGTCGTCCTCGACTGCGCGAGCGGGGACATCCTCGCCATGGCCTCGATGCCCGCTTACGATCCCAACAGCTTCTCCGACGGCATCAGCCACAAGGAGTGGGCGATGATGGCGGACGACGAGCGCCATCCGATGATCAACAAGGTCTTCCAGGGGCTCTACCCGTCCGGATCGACGATCAAGCCGCTGATGTCGCTGGCCTTCCTGGAAGCGGGGCTGGATCCCAAGCAGCACGTCGTCTGCACCGGCGGCTATATGGTGGGGAACCACATCTTCCATTGCGACAAGGTGCACGGCTCGGTCGACATGCACGCCGCGGTCGAGAAGAGCTGCGACATCTATTTCTACCACCAGAGCCTGAAGGCCGGGGCCGACATCATCGCCTCGATGGCGCGGCGGCTGGGGTTCGGCCAGAAGTTCGACCTTCCGGTGCCGACGCAGCGCTACGGCACCGTCCCCGACCCGCAATGGATGGAGCGCAAGTATAAGCGCCAATGGCAGGCCTACGACACGATCAACATGTCGATCGGCCAGGGCAACGTGCTGGTGAACCCGCTCCAGCTGGCGGTGATGGCGGCGAGGATCGGCAGCGGAAAGATGCTGATGCCGAGGATCCTTAGGACCAAGAACGTGCCTGCCCTCGCGCCGTTGCCGGTGACCGCCGAGCATCTCGCCTTCGTTCGCGACGCGATGAAGGCGGTGGTCAACGGCGCCGGCACCGCGACCGGCGCCAAGCTTCCGATCGACGGCGTCCTGCTCGCCGGCAAGACCGGCACCGCCCAGGTGCGGCGGATCACCATGGGCGAGCGGGCCGGCGGCGTACGCTCGAACGAAAGCCTCGCCTGGCGGATGCGCGACCACTCGCTGTTCGTCGGCTTCGCCCCGGCCGACAATCCGCGCTACGCCTGCGCGGTGATCGTCGAGCATGGCGGCTGGGGCGCCACCGTCGCCGCGCCGATGTGCCGCGACACGCTCACCTACCTCTACGACAAGGGCAAGGCGATGGCCGCTTTGACCGCGCTCGAGGAGCAATGGGGCGGCGGCATCGCCGAGCGGATGAAGCGCCGCGCCGACGCCTGGACTCCGTCCGCGCCGCCGCAGCCGGCCGAGAAGCCCAAGCCGGCCGCGACCACCGAGAATCCCCGGCTTCCGCCGACGAAGGTCACGTGAGAAGCCAGAGCCTCATCCCCGCGCCGATCGCCGATTTGCCGTGGCGGATGCTCGCGCTGGTGAGCTTCATCACCGGATTCGGCCTCCTCGTCCTCTATTCGGCGGCCGGAGGGAAGCTGATGCCCTGGGCGCTTCCGCAGGGCGCGCGCTTCGTCATCTTCCTCGGCATGGCGATCGCCATCTCGCGGGTCCGGATCGAGCGGATCAGGTCCTTCGCCTTTCCGGCCTATGGCGCCGTCCTGCTCCTCCTCATCCTGGTGGAAGCGCTCGGCTTCGTCGGCAAGGGCGCTCAGCGCTGGCTGAGCCTCGGCTTCATGAATCTTCAGCCGTCGGAGCTGATGAAGCCGATCATCATCCTCGCCATCGCCCGATTCTACGATCTGCTTCCGCCCGGCGAGCTGCGGCGGTGGAGCGCGATCTGGCCGGCGGCGGCGCTGATCGGGGTGCCCTGGGCGCTGATCCTGATCCAGCCCGATCTCGGCACCGCGACGATGGTGCTCGCCGGCGGGCTCACCATGATGTTCCTTGCGGGCCTTCCGCTTCGCCTCTTCGTCGGGGGCGCGGCCCTGGTCGCCGTGGCGGGTCCGGTCGCGTTCAGCTTCCTCCACGAATATCAGCAGAAGCGCGTGTTGATCTTCATGGACCCGGAAAGCGATCCGCTCGGCGCCGGATACCATATCAGCCAGTCGAAGATCGCGATCGGCTCGGGCGGGATCTTCGGCAAGGGCTTCCTGAACGGCACCCAGAGCCACCTCGATTATCTGCCGGAGGGCCATACCGACTTCATCTTCGCCACCATGGCGGAGGAATGGGGCCTCCTCGGCGGCTTCCTGCTGATCGCCGCTTACGCTTTGGTGGTGAAATGGGGGATCGGAGTGGCGCTCGACGCCAAGGACCGCTTCTCGCGCCTGACCGCGGCCGGGCTCATCACCACCGTCTTCTTCTACGTGATGATCAACCTGATGATGGTGATGGGGATGGCGCCGGTGGTCGGGATCCCCCTCCCCCTCGTCTCCTACGGCGGCTCGGCGATGCTGACGGTGATGCTCTGCCTCGGCGGACTGATGGCGATCGATCGCGCCAACCGCGGCGGAGACCGCCGCCGGCTGTAAAATGGGGACAGTTTAGATTTTCCAGGCGCTGGCCGCCCTCCCCTCCTGACGGCGGGAAAATCTAAACTGTCCCCATTTTACCAGCGGCCTCGGGTGAACCTTACGGAAGCAGAACCCCCTCACCCCAACCCTCTCCCCACGGGGGAGGGGGAGCTCAAGGCAGAGTGCCGATGCAGCCCTATCGCCAGGGATGCTCGCCGACCCTCGAAGCCACCGTCTCCACGTTCGGCGTCCCGCTCAGCCTGATCGCCAGCCCGCCGGTGCGCTCGAGGAGGGCGGCGTCCGCCTTCAGCCAGCGCGGTGCGCAGGCCTTGGGAAGGCGGCGCTCGGCGACGACGATGTCCGCCTCGGCGCAGGCGCGGCGCAGCGGCTCGGTCTCGACATAGGCCTTGGTCCGGAAGGCGAGCAGGCGCCACGCCCGGCCGCCCCGGACCAGCGTCGCCGCGCAGGCGTCGGGATTGCAGTCCGCCAGGTCGTCCATGTCCGGCAGGCCGGTGTCGATCCCCGACGTCTCGGCGAGAAGGTCGCGGACATAATCCCCCGCCCGGGTGCGAAGGATGACGACGTCGCCGCGGTCGGTCCGCACCGCCATGTGCCGCCCGTCGCCGGTGACCAGAACGTCGGGCGCCGGGATCGCCAGCGACCAGAGCAGGCCGAGGACGAGCGGAAGAGCGCCCCAGCGCCGAATCCGGCTTCGCCACAGGCAGAGCCACAGTCCGCCGCCGATCATCAGCGCATATGCTCCGTCCGGCACCTCGGGGAGCAAGGCCACCGCGCCCGCCGAGGCGGCGGTGCGGTGGGCCAAGGCGAGCAGGAAGGCGAGCGCCTTTCCGGCCGTCCACCAGAACGGCGCGCTTAGCCCCAGCGGGTCGAGGATCAGGGCAAGCGCCTCGGCCGGCATGACGACGAAGGTGGTGAGCGGGATGGCGACGATGTTGGCGAAGGCGCCGTAGAGGCCGGTGCGGTGGAAGTGATAGAGGGCGATCGGGGTGAGCGCCGCCTCGACGACGATACCGGTCAGCACCAGGCCGAGAAGGAACCGCCCCGCCTTGAACGGCAGCGCCTCCTCGCGCTTGGCGAGCAGCGCCTTGAGGCCCGGATGCTCGTGGAGGGCGACGATCGCGGTGATCGCGGCGAAGCTTAGCTGGAAGCTCGGTCCGGCCAGCGAATCGGGCCAGAGCAGGAGGACGACGAGCGCCCCCACCGCGACCAGCCGGAGGGTCAAGGCGTCGCGGCCGAGCGCTATGCCGGCGAGGACGAGCAGGGCCGCGACGCACGAGCGCACCGTCGGCACCTCGGCCCCGGTGAGCAAAGTGTAAGCGAGGCCCGCCACCGCCGCCGCGCCCGCCGCCCATAAGGTCAGGCGGAAGCGCAAGGCGAGCGCCGGGCTCAAGGCCAGAAGCTTCAGGGTCAGGAGCATCACCGCGCCGACCACCGCGGTCAGGTGAAGCCCGCTCACCGAAAGCAGGTGGGCGAGGCCGGCGCGGCGCATCGCGTCGGCATCGTCCTCCGGAATGCGTCCCTGGTCGCCGGTCGCCAGGGCCACCGCGATTCCGCCTTTGGCCCCCTCCAGCCGACTGCCGATATGGTCTCCGAGCCGCTGGCGAAGCCCGGCAAGCCATGCGCTCCAGCCGGCCTCCGCCGCCACCCCCGGCGCTCGGGCGATCTGAAGCACCCGGCCGCTTCCGCCGACGCGCGCGAACCAGGCGCTTCGGGCATAATCGTAGGCGCCCGGCACCGCCGCCGGCGCCGGCGGCATCAGCCAGGCGCGGGCGACGATGCGGTCGCCCGGCCGAAGCGGCGGCGCCTTGTCGGCGGGCACGTTCAGCCGGAGGCGAGGCGGAAGCGCCGAGCCGTTGGCGGGGCGAACCACCAGCCTCACCGAGTCCCGAGCGGCCAGCGGCTGGATCGCCTCGACAGTGGCGTTGAACCGAGCGACTTGCTCCCGCTCGATCTTCGGCGCGGCGACCCGATCGGCCTTCCACCAGATGTTTCCGCAGCCGATCAGCGCGGCGAGCGCGAACCAGGCGAGCGCCCGTCCCACCCGGCTCCCGGGCGCCGCCGCCATCCCCGCGCACAGCAAGGCTCCCGCCGCGAGCAGGAACCCGATCCAGGCATGGGCGTCGGGAAGCGCGAACCAGGCGGCGGTGCCGAGCCCCATCCCGACCGGCAGCCACAGCGGCAATTGGTCGCGCTCGCGGTCGGCGAGCGCCTCGGCGCCGCCGCTCCATCCCCTCCATCGCGCCGCGAGACCCCTTCCTCGCGGCTCCGCCCCTATGCTAGGGGCCCTGCCGTCCACGGCCGTCATGGCCGCCATCCTTGGAGAATCGGCGCTTGAGCGCAATCCCCCCCTCGCAGGCGCCGTCCACAGCCTCGTCTTCAGCCGAAGTCGTCACCCGCTTCGCGCCCTCGCCGACCGGCTTCCTCCATATCGGCGGCGCGCGGACCGCCTTGTTCAACTGGCTGTTCGCCCGGCGTCATGGCGGCCGGTTCCTGCTTCGGATCGAGGATACCGACCGCGCCCGCTCGACCCAGGCGGCGATCGACGCGATTCTGGAAGGGATGCGCTGGCTCGGCCTCGATTGGGACGGACCGGAATATTACCAGTCGCACTTCCAGGACCGCCACGCCGAGGTCGCGCGCCAGCTGCTCGAGCGCGGCCACGCCTATCGATGCTTCATGAGCGCCGAGGAGATCGCCGCCCAGCGCGAGAAGGCGCAGGCCGAGCGCCGCCCCTACCGGATCGAGAGCCCGTGGCGCGACTGCGGCGATGCCGCGCCCGACGCGCCTTTCGTCGTCCGCCTGAAGGCGCCGCGCGAGGGCGAGACGGTGATCGACGACCAGGTGCAGGGCCGGGTGACCGTCCAGAACGCGGAATTGGACGACATGGTCCTGCTCCGCTCCGACGGGACTCCGACCTACATGCTCGCCGTCGTCGTCGACGACCACGACATGGGCGTGACCCACGTCGTGCGCGGCGACGACCATTTGAACAACGCTTTCCGTCAATTGGGGATCATCAAGGCGATGGGCTGGCCGGAGCCGGTCTACGCCCACGTGCCCCTGATCCACGGCCAGGACGGCGCCAAGATGTCCAAGCGCCACGGCGCGACCGGAGTGATGGACTATGACACGCTCGGCTTCTTGCCCGAGGCGCTGTCCAACTATCTGCTTCGCCTCGGCTGGGGCCATGGCGACGAGGAGATCATCTCGCGCGCGGATGCGGTCAGCTGGTTCGATCTCGACCATGTCGGCCGCTCCCCCGCCCGCTTCGACACCAAGAAGCTGGAGAATCTGAACGGCCACTACATTCGCGAGGCGAGCGACGGCCGGCTTGCCGGCCTGGTCGCTCCCCGGATTTCGCCGCTGGTCGGCCGGGACCTGTCGAACGACGAGGTCGCGCTCCTCGCCCGGGCCATGCCCGAGCTCAAACCGCGCGCGAAGACTTTGAACGAACTCGCTGAAGGGGCGACCTTTTTATATCGGGCCCGTCCTCTTGACCTGGACGAGAAGGCGGCCCAGCTCCTCGCCGGCGAGGCCCCTCGCCTGCTCGCCCGTATTCATGCGGTGCTCTCCGCGCTTGACGAATGGAGCGCGCTCGCCACAGAGGCGGCGGTGCGCGGAGTCGCCGAGACGGCCGGAGTAAAGCTGGGCCAGGTCGCCCAGCCGCTCCGCGCCGCGCTGACCGGTCGGGGCACCTCGCCCGGGATTTTCGATGTGCTGGTGCTGCTCGGGCGCGACGAAAGCCTCGCCCGGATCGCGGACCGGATGGAAGCTGAAGGATAAGAAGATGGCGGACGATCAGGCCACACTCGCGCTCGGCGGCAAGGACCATAGCTTTCCGGTCCGCCACGGTTCCGTCGGCCCGGACGTCATCGACATCCGCAAGCTTTACGGCGAGACCGGCGCCTTCACCTACGATCCGGGCTTCACCTCGACCGCCGCGTGCGAGAGCGCGATCACCTATATCGACGGCGATCAGGGCATCCTCCTGCACCGCGGCTACCCGATCGATCAGCTCGCCGAGCATTCGACCTTCATGGAGGTGTCGTACCTGCTCCTCAACGGCGAGCTTCCGGCCAAGGAGGAGCTGGAGCGCTTCACCTACACCATCTCGCGCCACACCATGCTCCACGAGCAGCTGTCGACCTTCTATCGCGGCTTCCGCCGCGACGCCCATCCGATGGCGGTGATGTGCGGCGTGGTCGGGGCGCTGTCCGCTTTCTATCACGACTCCACGGACATCACCGATCCCAAGCAGCGCATGATCGCGTCGCACCGGCTGATCGCCAAGATGCCGACGATCGCCGCGATGGCCTACAAGTACACGCTCGGCCAGCCGTTCGTTTATCCGCAGAACAGCCTCACCTACACGGGCAACTTCCTTCGCATGACCTTCGGCGTTCCGGCCGAGCCTTACGAGGTGAACCCGATCGTCGAGCAGGCGATGCGGACCATCTTCATCCTCCACGCCGACCACGAGCAGAATGCGTCCACTTCGACCGTCCGACTGGCCGGATCGTCGGGTGCCAATCCTTTCGCGTGCATAGCGGCCGGAATCGCCTGCCTTTGGGGACCTGCCCATGGCGGCGCCAACGAAGCGGCGCTCAACATGCTTCGTGAAATCGGGACTCCTTCACGGATCCCCGAATTCATCGCCCGCGCCAAGGACAAGGATGATCCCTTCCGGCTGATGGGCTTCGGGCACCGGGTCTACAAGAATTACGATCCGCGCGCCAAGGTGATGCAGCGCATCGCGGAGCAGGTGCTCAAGGAGCTCGGGGTGACCGATCCGGTCTTCGACGTCGCTCGCGAGCTCGAGCATATCGCGCTCAACGACGAATATTTCATCGAGAAGAAGCTCTACCCGAACGTCGATTTCTATTCGGGCGTCGTGCTGTCGGCGATCGGCTTCCCGACCTCGATGTTCACCGCCCTCTTCGCCCTTGCCCGCACCGTCGGCTGGGTCGCCCAGTGGAACGAGATGATCTCCGACCCCGAGCAGAAGATCGGCCGCCCCCGCCAGCTCTACACCGGCGCCACCCAGCGCGACTACGTGCCGGTCGACAAGAGGTAGCGCCCGAGGCCGATCCCTGCTCCTTCCGTCATGCTGAACTTGTTTCAGCATCCAGGGCGCAGACCGCCGGGCGGGCGGGGGACTGGACCCTGTAACCAGTTCAGGGTGACGGTTGTGCCGCAACATAAGTGCGACCTGAAGCGCGGCTCCAAGTTCCTTCCCCGTTGGAGAACATGCGAAGCGCCGCTTCCGCCCGTTGCCGATGTTCTATATCTGTTCTCCCATGCCGGAGCGAATCACCGTCACGCCCAGGGAACTCGTCGCCGCCGTGCGCGTGTGGCTGCGCACGATGCCTCGGCGCATCTGGCGGGAGCTCGAGCGCTACGAGCTTGCGACTAAGGAGAAGAGGCAGGATCCGGACGAGGCGCCTCAGGTCCATTCCGCCGTCGCCGACCATATCGCCCGACAGCTTCACGGCGCCGCCTGGGAGGTCACCCGGCCGCCTTTGGAAGCGCCCAGTTCGCCACCGGCCTGGACCGGCGCGGCGGAGGCGGAAAATGCAGGTTCAACGGAAGGAATAAGGGAGCCGGACCGGCCCTAGCACGACCGACCGGCCCCCGCCGTGGAAGGAAGCAATCAATCCATCGACGCCGCAGCGCTTAGCATAAACACGTCTTAACTTAAAGCAGCCGAATGCTAAGCCGTTGTCCGCGTTTCGTTTTGAGGCGCAAGGCGTGCGGAAAGCTTCACCGTCACTCCGCCGGAGCCAGCGCGGCAGGCGCCGCCCGGCGCCGCTTGTGCCACGCCAGGAGCCGGCGCTGCGCGGGGCGTTCGAAGCCGTGGTAGAGAAGCGCCGAGGCGGCGAGCACCGCCGCGAGGTAAAGGGCCAGGAGCGGCAGCGGAGTCGCTCCGCCCGTCTCGACGAACAGCAACTTGAAGACGGTCAGCAAGAGGTAATGACTCAGATAGGTGGCGTAGCTCACCCGGCCGAGCCAGACGAGCAACGGCCGAGAGAGGATACCCCCTCCACGGCCCAGAGCGAGGCCGAGGACAAGCGCCGCCCAGGCGAGAGGAACGACCGGAAGCGCGACGAGGAAATAAGCCGCTGCCAGCCCCAGCGCGGCCGCGAGCAAAGGAACGGCCAAGCGCGTCTCGCCCTTCCAGCGGCGGTAAAGCTCGCAGACCAGCATGCCGATGACGAACTGGGCGACGCAGCGGTAGAGGCCGGTCTGGGGAACCGCGTTTGGGAAGGGGTGGCCGAAGACGAGGAAGAAAGCGTGCACCGAGAGCGCCAGGATGGCGATCACGGCGACGAGCAGCCAGGCCGGGCGCCGCTCGGGTGCAAGGGCCTTGAGAGCGATCGGGAAGAGCAGATAGGCGAAGAACTCGGCCGAGATCGACCAGGCCGGTACGTTCCAGCGGGTCGCTTCGTGGAAGCCCCAATTCTGCACGAGGAAGAGGGAGGCGACGAAATAGCCGGGATCCTGCGCCTCGAGCGTGGCCGAGCCGAACGCCACCGCCGCCGCAGAGTAGAGGAGGAAGCCCAGGAGGATGAGGAGGTGGAGCGGGTAGACCCGCGCGAAGCGGCGGAACAGGAAGTCGCCGGTCGACGCCCGGCCGGGCGTCACCCGTCCGCCGTAATTTAGATAGATGACGAAGCCGGAGAGGACGAAGAACAGGTCGACGGCGAGATTGCCCTTGGCGAGAACGGCGATCGCGCCGGCGGGCAGCCAAGGTGCGAGCAGGAAGCGCAGGTGGAACAGCACCACCCACCACGCGGCGATGCCGCGGATCGACGTCAGCGGCAGAAGCTCGCCGTCCTGCGTCCGGAGCGGCGGAGCGGTCACGGCCGAACCTCGGCGCGAACCAACTTCTCGGGCACGCCCAGCGCGCGGATGGCCGCGGCGTTCGGGGTCGGCGGTCGGTCGGCGCGGTACACTTCCGTGGCGCCTGGGCGGCCGCGAAACGGCAGGACCGCAGCAAGACGGTAGCCTGAACCCGGGCTGCGCAAGGCGTCGCGAAGAAGCGCCGTATGCGGCTCCGGCGGGACTCCGGGGCGTCCGGCGATGACCACTCCGCCGATGCCGAGGCGCCTAAGCTCGCCGAGCACCGGCTCGGGTGCCGAAAATTTGGAGCGATAGCCGCGCCCCATGAAGTCGCTCTCGGCGAGCAGCTTCGAGCCTCGCACGGCATAGTCGCGCAGGGCCGGGTCGCGTACCGCCATCGCCGCCGTGAACGCGCCCTCGGCGGCGCTTCCGCCGTCGACCAGCCAGGCGCCCACGGCTCCGGCCGACGCTTCCTCCATCCGGAAGCCCAGCTTCGGCTCGCGCTCGGCGAGGTGAACGACCCCCGGGACGAGCAACAGGAGAGCCGCGAGCGCCGCCAAGCGGGGCAGCCGCTCGAGCAGATCGAGACCGCCGAGGATGGCGAGGACCGCGCAGCCGGGCATGGCGGGGGCCATGTAGCGGGCGTCGAGGTCGACCGGGACCAGCGACTGGAGGATAAGGCTGGCGATGAGGAGGGCGACGCAGGCCGCGACCAGCGACCAGCGCCTGGCGTCATCGCGCCTCCGCCGCCACTCCGCCGCTACGCCCCACGCCGCCAGCGGAAGGGCGAGGCCGAGATTGGCGGCAAGCGCCTCGAGGTTGAAGAGCAAGGCGTGGACCGCATAGGCCGGTCCGGGGCTGTAGTTGAAGCCGTCGGCGGAAATTCCGGCGGTCGCCGCGTACCACGGACCGACCAGCAGCGCGCCCAGCGCGGCCGCCGCCCAGAGCCGCCAGTCGCGAAGCATCCGCCACCCTGCGGTGAGCGCGATGTGGAGCGGCGGCACGAAGACGAGCAGCCAGCCATTGCCCTTGATCAATATGGCGACGGCGGTGAGGCATGAAAACAGCAAGACCCACATAAGCCTGGGATCGTTGCGGAACGCCGCCCAGGCCATCGCCGCGGCAAAGGCGCAGGCGGCAAGCGGCTGGTCTAACATGAAGAAGGCGAAGCCTTCTAGCGTGAGCGGAGCGAGCGCCCACAAGGCCGCTCCGGCAAGCGCCGCCGTCCGGCCCGCCAGCCGGTGGAGGAGCCAGGCGATTCCCAGCCCCGGCAGCGCCGAGACCAGCAGGTTCACCGCCAGCGCCGTCTTGGACGATGCCGGCAACACCCAGAAAACAGGCGAAATCAGGCCGTAATAAGCGGGCGGCCAATGGCCGATCGAGAGCTTCGGGTAATGGAGGTAGAATTCCGTCGCATAAGCAAGCGGGTTTTGGCCGAGTGCCTGGCGGGCGTAGAGGGAGACGAACCAGGTGTTGAGGAAATGCGCCGGCTCGTCCGCGCCCGAGAAACCGGCGCTCCACGCCCCCGTGACCCACAGCGACACAAGCCCGGCCAGGAGGCCCAGCGCATAGCCGCCGGCGGCGGTGGGGAGAGCGGAAGCACGCATCGCGCGTCCGCCCTAGCCGAGCGGCGGTTGCGATTTGGCTAAGCTTCGCGCCGGTAAATCCGGTCGACCAGGGCGGCGACGTCGACGAGCCTTTCCGTCTCCGGGTCGAAACGCTCCCCCTGCCCCAGCCGGACCGCCCAATTAGCGGCGGCACGACCGCCCCAATCGTCCGGAGGCCCGCTGAGCCTCTCCGTGCTCGTGCCGCGATAGAGTTCCGATTCGAAGTCGTAGAAGGAGCCGCCGACGTTGCGCAGGGCGCCGCCACCGCTCGTCCCGTAGAAGGCGGCGGAGATCACCGCCTCGCGCCCCGCCGGAAGCCGCCAGGAGCAGGCCAGCCGAACCGAGCGCCCGCCGTCCAGCTCTACCTGGGCGGTCGCATAATCCTCGACCTGCCCGTCAGCGAGTGGCTTGCCGCCTGTGAGCAGGTGTGAAGAAACACTGATGACCCTGGGGTAGTCCAGCACCCAAAGCGCCAGATCGATCAGGTGGACGCCCAGGTCCATGACGCACCCACCACCCGACAAGGCGGCGTCGTAGAACCAGCCTTTGTCCGGCCCGTAGGCATTGTGGAACACCAGGTCCGCCGCATAGACTTCGCCGAGACCGCCGCCGCGCACCAGGTCGCGGACCTTCTTCATGCCTTCGGTGAAGCGGTAGGAGAAGTCGACCGCGAGCAGCCGGTCTGTTCGTCTCGCAGCCTCCACCACCTCCCGCGCCTCGGCAGCGGTGCGGCCAAGGGGCTTTTGACAGAAGACCGCAAGCCCGCGCTCCAGTGCGGCGATCGACTGTTCGGCGTGCAGAGCGCTCGGCGTTGCGACGACGAGCCCGTCCAGTCCGGCGCCGAGCAAATCCTCCAGACCTTCGACCCGAACCGCGCCCGGCGCGAGCCTTAGCGCCTCCTCCGCCATATCGTCGGAGGGATCGGCGATCGCCGCCGCCTCGATCGCGCCGGTCTTCAGCATCGCCTCCATCCGGTGGCGGCCGATCCAGCCGACGCCGAGAAACCCGACCCGCGGCCGCGCCGTCATGGCGTCACCAGCGCCTTGAGGAAGCCGTCGGGACGGTCGCGGGTCGCGTCGAGCGCCTCGTCCAGCCGCTCGAGCGGATAGGTATGGGTGTAGAGGGAGCCGGGATCGAGCCGTCCCGAAGCGACCGCCTCCACCGCCTCGCGGATTCCGCGCATTGCCACTTCCGGATCGCGCTCATGCGCGTTGACGACGTCGATCCCCTTCCAGTTCCACATCTGCATGTTGACCTGGCGTGGGCCGTCCTGGTGGTAGCCGGCGACGATCAGCTTGCCGCCGTCGCCGACCAGCTCTCCTGCGAGATCGAGCGGCCATTGCTTGCCGACGGCCTCGATCGCGCGTTCGCACAAACGGCCGCCGGTCAGCGCCTTGACCCGCTCGATGATCGCCCAGTGGTCGTCCATCGGGATCACTTCGTCCGCCCCGAAGCGGCGGGCGACGTCGAGCGAGAAGGGCCTCCGCGAGATGGCGATGACCCGGGCTCCGGCCTCGCTCGCGAGCCGCGTCAGGATCGCGCCGAGGAATCCGATGCCGACGATCGCCACGGTCTGGCCGGCCCGGACGTCGGCGCGGCGGAAGATGTTCATCGCGCAGCCGAGCGGCTCGCCGGGGAACGGCTTGCCCGCGAGGCTGGCGGGAAGCTTGACGACCGCGCCGGCGTCGGCGAGGTCATATTCGCCGTAGCTCCTGAAAGAGAGCGCCGCGACCCGGTCGCCGGCGGCGATGTCCTCCACCCCCTCGCCGACCGAATCCACCACGCCCCAGCCTTCATGGCCGAGAGCGCCCGGCTCGGTCGGGAACTGCATCCATTCCGGCCCTTCCCAAGGCGTCAGGTTCGAGGCGCAGACGCCGCATCCCTCGAGCTTGACCCGAACCTGGCCGGGTCCCGGCTCCGGCCTGGCCACCCGCTCGATCTTCAGCCGCCCCGGTCCTTCGACGACCGCGGCCCGCATTCCATTCTCCAACGAATTGTCTCCCGTTTCAGGCGCTCGCCCTCTGCCCAGCCGAGCCGCTTCGCGCAACGTCCCTTCGCGCTCAAGGTTGCGGTTGCGCGCCGGGGCGCTAGGGCACCGGCATGGAGAGCCTGAAACGCTCCTTCGCTCCGGTGGTCGACGCCTGCACCCGGGTGCTCGTCCTGGGCAGCCTGCCCGGCGAGCAATCGCTGGCGCGCCGTCAATATTACGGCAACCCGCGCAACCAGTTCTGGCGCCTGATCGGCGCTGTCGCCGGCCGGGACCTGGTTCCGCTTCCCTACGAGGCGCGGCTTGCGGCTCTGCTCGAAACGGGGATCGGCCTGTGGGACACGGTCGCATCCGCTACCCGGCGCGGAAGCCTCGACGCGGCGATCCGCGACCGGGAGGTCAACGACCTCGCCCGCCTCGCCGAAGCCCTTCCACAGCTCAAGGCGGTCGGGTTCAACGGCGGAACATCCGCGGCGACGGGAGTTCCGCGGCTTTCGGAACTTCCCGGTTTGGCTCTCCTCGTTTTGCCCTCGAGCAGCCCGGCCTATACCCTTTCGTTCGAGGCGAAGCTGGAACGCTGGATGACGCTTCGCCCTTTCCTCCCGGTATGTTCAGCTTAGCGAAAGGCAGGGTTGCCCACGGCCTTTTCAATTCCCGATGTGATAGTCTAACGTCGCTTCAACATCGGGACCTGCTTTCATCCGCTCGGAGTTCCGGCTTACCCTGATGGCCCGCCTGCTGACCTTGCTGACGATCCTCGCCATGGTGCTGGGGCAGGGATCCGCCATGGCCAATGCGGTTTGCCGGCACCAGAATGCGCGCGAGCATGTCCTCGCCCGCCAGAGCCGCGACGCCGCCGTCGCCGCGGTCTCCCAGCGTGAAGATGCGGCCGCGGACGCCGCGTCCAAGAAGGCGTCGCGCTCCGCCGATGGTAACAGCCAGTGGCCTGCTCAATTGCTCCCGCCCGCGATCGAGCCGGCGCCGGCGCTTGCGGCCGAGAGTCCGCAATATCGAACCGCGCATTACGCGGCCCTTCCTTCCGCCACCGTCCAGCCGCTGCTGAAGCCCCCTTCGGCCTGACTCGCGACCTCGGCCGCCCGAGCCGAGGATCCGCCACAGCCGAACGTGCCGCGAGCCACCGCGCGGCCGCCCCATGACAGCATCGAATGAACTGGACGACTCATGATCCGCCTCCTGCTCCTTACCGGAACGGCGCTGTGCGCCGGTTTTTCCGCGCCCGCGCTGGCTCAGACCACTCCCCCGGCCGAGGCAGCGCAACCCGATCCGGTTTCGCCCGGCGAACTGGCGCCGCAGGACTCCGCTCGTTCGTCCTCTTCATCCGCCGAGGCGGCGCAGCCGGACTCCGCTTCGACCGCGCAAACCCCGCCGCCGCACGACGCGACGTCCGAGCCCGCGCCGCACGACGTCTCCAGCGCCGACATCATCATCACGGGAATGCGCCGCAACCGTGAGGACGTCCTGTCCGGCACCTCGGTGGTGAGCGGGCTGGAGCTGACCCGCGACCTTCGGCCGACGATCGGCGAGACGCTCTCGCACCAGCCCGGCGTATCGGCCACCTCTTTCGGCCCCAACGCCTCTCGGCCGGTGCTTCGCGGCTTCCAGGGCGACCGGGTTCGGGTGCTGACCGACGGCATCGGCAGCCTCGACGTATCGAGCTCGAGCGCCGACCATGCCGTGGCGATCAACCCGCTCACCGCCGAGCGCATCGAGGTGCTTCGCGGGCCAGCCGCGCTTCTTTTCGGCTCGGAAGCGATCGGCGGCGTGGTCAACGTCGTCGACGCGCGCATCCCGCGCCGGATCCCCGACGAAGCCGCTCATGTCGAAGGCATCCTCACCTACGGCTCCGCGGCCGACGAGCGCTCCGCCAACGCCAAGGTCGACGTGCCGGTCGGCGCGCATTTCGTCGTCCATGCCGACGGGAATTACAGCAAGACGGGCGACCTGCGCATCGGCGGCTACGTGCTCGTCCCGGCGCTTCGGGCCGAAGCGGCGGCGAGCGACTATCCCGCCATCCGTGCGCTCGCCACGCTCAAAGATCGACTTCCGAACACCGCCGCGGAGACCTCGGACGTGGCGCTCGGCGCCGCCTGGATCGACGGCGGAAGCAATGTCGGAGTGTCGGTCAACCGCTACGACAGCCTCTACGGCGTTCCGATCCGCTACGCCCTTCAGCCCGGCGAGGCGGCGGAAGCGCCACGGATCGACGTCAAGCAGACCCGCGCCGACGCCCGCGCCGAATTCGCCATCGGGAGCGGCTTGGTCGAAAGCGTCCGCTTCCGCGCCGGCTATTCCGACTATCGGCACGACGAGCTGGAAGAAAATGGCGACGTCGGAACCACCTTCCTCACCAAGGGCGAGGAGGCGCGGCTCGAGCTCGTCCAGAGCGCCCATAACGGCTTCGGCGGCGGCGCTGGGGTGCAGTATTTCCACCGCAACATGAACGTCATCGGCGACGAGAAATACCTGCCGAGAAACTCTACTTCCCAGTTCGGGATCTTCGGGATCGAAAGCTATCTGAAGGGCCCGCTCCGCCTCGAGGGGGGCGCCCGATACGAGCGCCAGACGCTTCATGCCGACGCCGACGCCGATCTCGGAAATCCGCGGCTGAGCCGCGCCTACAGTGCGGTGTCGGGTTCCCTTGGCGGAAGCTACGAGCTTGGCAAGGGAGTCCGGCTCGGAGTGAACGCGTCGCACACCCAGCGCGCGCCGTCCGGCGACGAGCTGTTCGCCAACGGCCCCCATGCCGGAACCCAGGCGTTCGAGGTGGGCGATCCCAATCTGTCGAAGGAGAAGAGCTGGGGCCTCGAAGGCACGCTCACCGTCTCCGGCGACGGCTACACCCTCAACACCTCCGTCTTCCGCAGCTGGTTCGACAATTACATCTTCGAGCGGCGCACGGGCGAGCTTCGCGCCGGGCTTCCGGTCTTCCAGATCGGCGAAGGCCCCGCGCGTTATTCGGGCGTCGAGCTGGAAGGCTCGCTTCGGCTTGCAGAACTAGGCGGATTCGCGCTGAGCGCCGATCTGGTGGCGGACTATATTCGGGCGACGATCCGAAACGTCGGGCCGGCCCCCCGGATCCCGCCGCTTCGCCTCCTCGGCGGCCTGGAGGCGAAGTCGGATCCGCTCGACCTGCGCGTCGAAGCCGAATGGGTGGACTCGCAGAAGCGGGTCGCGGATTTCGAGACCCCCACGGAAGGCTTCACCACCGTCAACGCCTCGGCATCGTGGCGCCCGCTTCGCGCCCACAAGGAGTTCAACCTCACCCTGTCGGCGAACAACCTGTTCGACGTCGATGCCCGCCGGCACGCCAGCTTCCTCAAGGATTATGCGCCGCTTGCCGGGCGCGACATAAGGGTGAGCGCGCGCTTCGCCTTCTAAACGAGGGAGTCCGTCGCACGTCTCGCACGGCTCGTCGGGGCGGGCTGCGGTTTAAGCTGACATAAATCCGTCGACTCTTATGCTGAATCCGAGTGGGTGTAAGGGCTTAGGAGGGGCAATATGTTCGAGTATAGGGGTTCGCCTCGCCGCGTTCGGCGGTGGTTGACGGCGGCGGCGATCGCCGCGGTGTCCCTGCCTTTGTCGGGCGCGGTCGCGCAGCCGGGGCCGCAACTGGGTTACGGGTCGCAGGAGACCCCGGCCCAGCGGGCGCTCGCCGCCCAGGTGCGCGCGATCGCGGAAGGGTTCGATGGCGACATCGGGATCGCGGTCCGCGACGTCGAGACCGGCTGGACCACCGCGTTCGACGGCGACACCTATTTTCCGCAGCAAAGCGTCAGCAAGTTCTGGGTGGCGCTGACGGCGCTTTCCAAGGCGGATCGCGGCGAGCTCAGCCTGACCGCGCCGATCACCCTGACCAAGGCCGACCTCACCCTCTTCCACCAGCCGATCGCGGCCCAGATCGGGCCCAACGGCTACACGACCTCGATCGGCGAGCTGATGACCCGCGCTCTCCAGCAGAGCGACAATACGTGCAACGATGCGATATTGTGGCGCGCCGGGGGCCCGTCCGCGGTCCGCGAATTCCTCCAGAACAAGGGGATCCAGGGCATTCGCTTCGGACCCGGCGAACGGCTTCTCCAAAGCGGCATCGCCGGCGTTCAGTGGCAGCAATCCTGGGCCACCAACGGCGGCTTCTACAAAGCCCGCGACGCCCTCCCCGCCTCCGCCCGGCGAGCCGCGTTCGAGCGCTACATCGCCAGCCCGATGGACGGCGCGACCCCGGTCGGGATCGTCACCGCGCTCGCCCGGCTGAAGCGAGGGGAATTGCTTTCGCCGGCCTCGACCGAGCGGCTGCTCGGGATCATGTCGCACACCAAGACCGGGCCGCAGCGCCTGAAGGGCGGGCTCCAGCCGGGCTGGACCCTGTCGCACAAGACCGGGACCGGGCAGGTGCTCGGCCGCGAGCAGGCCGGCTATAACGACATCGGCGTGATCACCGGCCCCGACGGCCACAGCTATGCGATGGCGGTGATGATCCGCCGCACCTCGGCGCCCCTGGTACAGCGCATGGCGGCGATGCAGAGGACCGTCCGCGCGGTCATCTCCTATCACGACAATGTACAGGGCTACGACATGGCCGGCTTCCGCACCGGCGAGACCGGCGGGCGGTAATGCTCGATAATCCTCCCCTGCCGTTGCGGGGAGGAGCGGCCTGCTAGGCATCGTAATCGACTTCCAGCCCTTCGCCTTTGGGCACGGACTGGCAGGTGAGGATGTAGCCGCTCGCGACTTCCTCGTCGGTGAGGCCGTAGCGGGCGGCCATTTCGACCTCTCCGGAGACCACGCGGGCGCGGCAGGTGGCGCAGACCCCGGCCTTGCAGGCGAACGGCGCGGGCAGGCCCGACAGACGGGCGGAATCGAGGATATTGCCCGCCTCGGCGCTGAACGGCACGCGCCGCTTTCGCCCGTCGAGCGTCACCAGCATGGTCAATCCCTGCGCACCGCGCGACATCGCGTCGAGCTGCGCCTGGAGCGCCTCCGGCGGCCGGTCGGCGGTGAAGCGCTCGATGTGGATCCGTGCCGGCTCGACCCCGCGGCCCTTCAGCGCCGCCTCGGCCGAGTCCATCATCGGCCCCGGCCCGCAGATGAAGAAGGCGGCGGCTCCGGCCGGATCGACCAGCGAGTCCAGAACCTCGTCGCATTTGGCCCGGTCGAGCATCCCGTTGAACAGGTCGATATCCTCGGACTCCTCGGCGAGGAAATGATGGATCTCGAGCCGGCTCATGTAGCGGTTCTTGAGCCGCGCCAGCTCTTCCAGGAAGATGACCGACTGGCTGTCGCGGTTGCCGTAGATCAGGGTGAAGCGGCTTTCCGGCTCCTCGATCATCGCCGTCTTGATCAGCGACAATATCGGCGTGATCCCGGATCCGCCGGCGAAGGCGACATAATGGTTGGCGGCATCGGGCCGGAAATCCCAGGTGAAGCTGCCGTGCGGCTCCATCACCTCGATCCGGTCGCCCGGCTTCAGCCGGTCCTTCGCCCAGGTCGAGAAGCGGCCGCCCGCAATCGCTTTGACGGTGACCTTGAGCTGGTTCTCCTGCGGCGCGACGCATAGCGAATAGTTGCGCCTGACGTCCTCGCCGTCGATCTCGGCGCGAAGCGTGAGGTGCTGGCCCGGGCGGAAGCGGAAGGCCTCGCGCAATTCCTCCGGCACCTCGAAGCGGATCGACCGGGCGTCGGCCGTCTCCGCGACGATCTCGGCGACCCTTAAGCCGTGGAAGTTGACGCTCACCGACCGGCGCTCAATGGCATTTGAACAGGTCGAAGGGTTCGGCGCAGTCCCGGCAGCGCCATAGCGACTTGCACGGGGTCGAGCCGAAGCGGCTGATCTCTTCGGTCTGCGCCGAGCCGCATTGCGGGCACTCCACCTCCCCGCGGGTCGGCGGAGCGATGCCGTAGGCGCGAAGCTTGTCGCGGCCCTCGGACGTGATCCAGTCGGTCGTCCAGGCGGGCGAGAGCGCCGTCTCGATGCGGACGTGGCGATAGCCGGCGGCGTCGAGCGCGTCGCGTATGTCGCGCTCGATCACCTGGGCGGCCGGGCAGCCGGTATAGGTCGGAGTGATGACGATCCGGCCCGGCTCGACGGAGCGCACGATGCCGAGGTCGACGACTGAGATGACGGGAATTTCGGGGTCGGGGACCGCCCGCAGCACTTCCCACAAGCCAGCCTCGTTCGTCCCGAGCGAAGTCGAGGGGCGCTGCACCGACTCATTGCCAGCGCCCCTCGACTTCGCTCGGGACGAACGGAGTTCGTCGGCTTGCACAAGTCCCACGGCGCTCACCACGCCGCGTCCGGATAGGTGCGGGGGAGGAACTGCATGACCGCGAGGAGGTGGCCGAGATGCTCGCTATGATGGCCTCGGCGGCCGCCGAGGATCGGGCGCTGGTCGGCGGGAAGAGTGAGGGTCGCTTCCTCGACCACGGAGAGCACCGCCGCATCGTAGTCGGCGCGAAGCTCGCCTAGGTCCGCGCCGATTCCGCGCTCGGCCATGAACGCGGCGAGCGGATCCATCTCGAACAGCTCGGGGACGAAGCGCCACATCCACTCGAGCCCCTCCTGCATCCGCCGGCGGCTTTCCCCGGTTCCGTCGCCGAGGCGGATCACCCACTCCGCGGCCAGCTCCTGGTGGTAGGTCACTTCCTTGACCGCCTTTTCGGCGATCGCGGCGATCCTCGGCTCGCGCGAGGCGATGAGGTGGCCGAAGAGAAGCTTCTGCCAGGTGGAGAAGAGGAACTGCCTGGCCATCGTCTGCGCGAAGTCGCCATTGGGCTGCTCGACCAGCCAGCAATTGCGAAAGTCGAGGACGTCGCGGCCGAAGGCGAGAGAGTCGCCGTCACGGCCCTTTCCTTCGACCTCCCCCGCATAATTCAGGAAGAAGGTGGCTTGGCCGATCAGGTCGAGGGCCATGTTGGCGAGGCTCAAGTCGACTTCGACCGACGGCGCGTGCCCGCACCATTCGCCGAGTCGCTGGCCGAGGATCAGGCTGTCGTCGCCGAGCCGAAGGAGAAATCCGAACAGCGCTCCGCCTTCGGGCTCGCCCCGCGGGTCGAACGCGCCGCTCGGGACATCCCTGGCGGCGCGGATTTCGTCTTCGGGTCGGATCGGCGGAAGCGAGGGCATCAGATGTGCGTGATCCCGTCGGGGATGTCGTAGAAGGTCGGGTGACGGTAGACCTTGTCGGCGGCGGGATCGAACATCGCGGCGTCGTCGCCCGGATCCGAGGCGACGATCGACGCCGATGGGACCACCCACAGGCTGACCCCTTCCATCCGCCGGGTATAGGTGTCGCGGGCGTGGCGCAGGGCGATCTGGGGATCGGGCGCGTGGACCGAGCCGACATGGCGGTGCGCCATCCCGCCTTTGGAGCGGACGAAGACTTCCCAGAGCGGCCAGTCGTTCATCGCGAAATCCTCCCCTTCGAGGGGAGGTGGCGCGCGCAGCGCGACGGAGGGGTGTCGGCGTGAGCGGAGAGGCTGACACCCCTCCACCGGCCTTCGGCCGGTCCCCCTCCCCT